>Ga0114934_10001747_pt1 | contig 14088 bp, 12 predicted proteins | sample 4SBtaG_2_FD_99695 | JGI IMG/M metagenome (GOLD analysis project Ga0114934, IMG submission 99695) | Deep subsurface microbial communities from Kolumbo volcano to uncover new lineages of life (NeLLi) - 4SBTROV10_white metaG | ecosystem: Environmental > Aquatic > Marine > Volcanic ... | reverse complement strand
TTAATAATATCATAAATAAAATTCATTAACCATATATTTTTCATATCATCCACTAAAGGTAGTATACAATATTTTTTAATAAATTCAGATATAGTTCCATATTTTTCTAATATTAAATATTTAGAATATTGCATAAGCAACATAACTATATCTATTTCTATTATAACATAATCAGGAAGAGAACGAAAAAATAAAAATAATCCAGAACTAATATCTATAGTAAATTCTGGAGAATTATGGTATAATATACTTATAGGTTTTACATCTTCCCAAAGTAAAAATTCATTAGCTCCCATAGGAAGATATTTGAAATAATTAGATTCCATAGAAAATAAGATTATCTGAGGGCAAGATATAGTAGATGATTTTAATAAATTTACAAAAACACTATCTTTAAGTATATAGTTTTGTTGATTATTAACTAAATAAGATTGAAATGTTGGAACTATGGTATTAGTTATATAATCCAATCTTTCATAATCATTTTTGATTTTTGTTAATTTATCTATATCGAACATTCCTAATAATGTTCTAATAAAATTTACGCCTTTAGAATTTGGTATATTTTCTAATTCAATACCATGGAATTTTCTTATTTGATTAGTATATCTTTTAATATGTGGTAATTTTATTTTATTTTTTGCTTTAAAATCCATAAATACTGTAAAATAATCAAGCATATATATTTTCCCTTTTTTTAAATATATATTATCAATATAATGAAATTATGTTTACTAACTATATTATAGAAAATATCTTTACTCATATTATTTGAGTAAAGATAAATAATTAAAATATTTTTTTACTACATGTATATATTTTATGATGATATAAAAAAAGGATAAAGTGCTTCATATAAATGAAGCATTTGGCATATCTGTTTATTTTATTAAAAAACAGATATATATTATTAACACAGTATTGTTTAGTGGAAACTTTTAAAAAAAGAAAGGAGAAAAAGATGCCAGTAACAGTTGAAGAGAGTAAAACCCCCAAGAAAAAGAATGAAAAAGCAACTATTGAAACGAAGAGTGAAGGATTGTTTGATTTTTCAACGATCCTAAATACCTATGGATCTAACCTAACTTTGGATAGTAATTCTGATGAATATCTGGCAAAGTTGAGAAAGATTTTGGAAGATCCAGCGTATGCGAGGATTAGTTGTAAGCGTCTGGATGAACCTGGTGCCTTTGCGTTTATTACAAATGAGAAAAATAGTAAAAATGCAGGAATTATTCTGATTTTTATGTCAGCAGTCACTCTAAATTATAATGATATCATTAATAGAACGAAATTCATAGCAGCTGCAAGAGATTTTAAAAATAAGTTTCCGGATTATCAGCTTCTGCACATAATGACTGTAACAGAAAATGATTATGATAAGTGTATGCAAATGGCTGCATACATCTCAAATACTCTTCAGATGAAATCCGGAGATAGTGAAATTGAAAAGAATTTGACCATTAGCCAGCTTAAGAAATATCGGATTGTAATTGATAGCGATATTAATAATGTGAAAAATTTCTTTAAGAAACATTATCCTCATAAGGCTATTCCAAGATGTGATATTGGATTTATCGCATCCATTGGAAATATTAAAAAGAATTATAATCAATTTATGGGCGGAATGGATTCTTTTGATAATCTTACTCCGTTGTTTGCAGTTAGTGGATATACGGAATTTATTGAGGAGTCCATCGCTCCAGGAACTCCAATAAAGTTTACTCCAATAATTCATGTAACTGGGATTTTGTCAATAATTCCGAGTTCAAAGATTTTGTCCATGGCAATTCCGGTTGCTGTTGAGCTGTTTATCAGTGGTGGAATGTGGAAAGCCCAGTATCTTAATCCTGTCAAAGGATCAATCAATATCGGAAATCTTATCAATGATCCTAAAACCAATAAACCGTGGGTTGCAAAGACTCAAAATGAAATTACTGGATTTTTCAATACTTATATGAATCCGCCTTTCTTTGCGATTGATATTGCTGAAGGTAAAGCTCGGATTCCGAATATTGAAAAACTGATGTCAGATAATATTATTCTTGATGAGATGGCTTCATTTCTTGAAATTGACAGATCCAATTTCCAGAATATGAATATTGGAAAAATTGGATTCAATGAGATTATTGGAGAAATTGAAGCTGATGATAATATCATTGATTCAAGAGAAATTGATTATCTGTTTCTGATGTCTAAAGTTGGATATCGAGATAAATTTGAAGCATTCAAATATCGTCTTGTAGATCCGACTAAAAGAGCTGAACTTATTAGTGAAATTGCAAACTTCACCAAGACGGGAATCAATTATGTATTCCTGATTGATTCTAATATTGTTAGAATTTCTGCCACCGTGATTGGCCAGAATCTGACATTCTATAATCCTGGAATGAATACAATTCCTACGGTTTCGCTCAGTCAGAGTGGATTCAATTATCAAAGCACTATTTTCGATAGTAATTCTAAAGTCATGCCATCCCAGTTCTCTGGATGGGACATTTATAAATAATAGTAGAATAGGCGCTAAGGAGATGTTTTCCTTAGCGCCTATTTAATATTTTTTTTTAAAATATATATTATTACTTAGAGTAAAAATATAATGGGTATATTAATTATTAAAGAAAAGGAGATGAGGAGGAGATTATGGAAAGTGGGAAAGTTGATATTGAACAATTAATTTCTAATCCACCTATACCTGAAATAAATCCTAAGGATGAAGAACTTATTCTACTAAATATATTGGATCTTGATAAGTATTTTTCTGAATTAGAAAATCCTATTATTATAAATAAGATTCCTTATACTTCAAATTATATGAAAGATATTATTAAGGCTATAGCTGATAATAAAAAGACTCATTCTCTTGTAGCTTCTTGTGATTGTGGAAATCTTGTAGGAAATTATTATGAAGGAGTTAGATGTAATCTTTGTAATACTGTAGTAAAGAATAATATTGAATCGTCTGCAATAAATGATATTTGGATAGAAATTCCAAAAGAAATAAAAGCTGTACCAAATCCTGAAATATTTACCATTTTAAGAAATTGGTTTAATATAGGAAAATCTTCTTCTAGTTATATAGATTGTATACTTAATGTGGATGAGCCTCTTAATGAAGAATTTGCTGGATATATTGATGGGCAGGGATTTAATTATTTCTATGATAATTTTGATTATATATTGAATTTCTTCTGCAATATATTTAATAAAACAGCAAGTGGTAAAAAAGATAATAATCAAATAAAAATGTTCATAGATGCAAATAGAGATAAACTTTGGTGTACAAAACTTCCTCTTTTGCCTTCTATACTTCAACCTATAACTAATGAAGGCTATAGTTTAAAATATGTAAATAAAAATATAAAAATGATATTAAATTCTATTATTGATCTAATAGATATACGGATAATGAAAAGAACTATTCCATTATCTGTTAAAAATATAGAAAAAATAATGTATGATGTATATTCTAAGTATATTGATTATATACAATATACTAAAAAATATAAATTGAGTAAGAAGCCATGTATATTAAGGCAACATGTATTTGGTACAAGACTTCATATGACATTCAGATCTGTTATTGTTCCAATAGTGGAATATCATGAAGGCGACGAACTTCATATTCCTTGGAAAATAGGTTTGAATGTATTGAAATATCATATTCTAAGTATTCTATGTAATAGAAGGAATTATTCTATGAAGAATGCTTATGCTAAGATAATTAAAGCATTTAATAAATATGATTTTGAAATTGATAAAGTAATTCAGCTTATTATTAGAGAATGCCCATATAAAGGAATGCCAGTATTATTTAATAGGAATCCATCATTAAATTTATCAGCTATTCAGTTGTTATTCGTAACTAAAGTTAAGCCATCTCTTAACATAAAAGAATATAATAAAGCTACTGAAGATATGCTGAATACATATATACATGATGAAACAATAGTCATGTCTACCCTTATTGTTAAAGGTCCAAATGCAGATTTTGATGGTGATGAAATGAATGGTATCATGCTATATGAAATGGATGAAGTTCCAAAATTTATGCCACTTCATCCTGCAAATAGGATGATATCTCCAATAAAGATGGAAATGGATGACAACATAACTTTAAGTGCTCAATTGTTTGTTATGCTAAATGGTTGGGTAAATGATGATTAAAATAGACTTGCTAATCCTCTTTTCTTTAAGAGGATTAGCAAGCTATAATAAAAACTATTTTATAGTTAAAACCTTAATAAAACAAATTATAAAAAGGAGATAACACATATGTCCAATATTCAAGAAATACATACAATTATACAATTAGTTCCTGGAGCAGTAGAAGATTGGGATAGTACTATACTGCCTGTTCCAGATGGTCTTTATGTATATGATAGTATTTCCAAAAAAATAAAAATAGGAGATGATGTTCATACTTTTGATGAACTTGATGTATGGTTAGATGTAGATTATATTGAAAATTTTCAGGTAGATTTATCAGCATTAGAAAAAGAAGTTCCTGAAAATACAGATATTGATAAAGTAGTTATTGCTAAAAATGTTGGTAATAATGTAATGAAATATTCAATATCTGATACTTATTTACATAATGATATTTTAACTCCTATTGAAAATATTTTAGCTATTGAAGATACACAAAATAATGAATTGGATAATATTCAGCTAAAAGCTGATGAAATAACCAATATCACTGCAAGTGATATTAATAAAATAGTTTATATAAAATCTAATAAATTGGCTATTTATAATAAAACTTATGATGATAATAAAAATGATATTATCTCTAAAGTTGTAAATTTAAATAAATTGCATATTAATTCTATTAATTTTTATCTAGATAGTAATTGTTTTTATGAAGTAAAAGCTTTAAATAATAATACAACCTACTATGCTAAGATTAATGCTATTGATGATGATGGGAATTCAATCACATATGATTTAATTTGTGATGATGATACTGATATTAATATATCTAAAATTAATGATAATATTTTTTCTATTGTAATAAACGATATAGATCAAGAAAAATCAGTATCCTTTACAGCTATTTGTAATAATGGTTATGGAGATAAGAAAAAAGTAATAGAAATTGATGTATTTGGGTTTGAAGCTATTATAAATAGAGGCGATAGCCAAGATGTTAGATCTTATAATGCTGTTATAGATGATAAAGAAAATTCTAGATATATAGCTGTAGGATATGGGAGTGATCAATCGAATAATAGCCTTTATGGATTGATTACTATTTTTTCTTATAATTTTGATCCTATATATGATTTAAAATATACTAATTCATCTTTTGATACTGTTGTTTTTAATAATTGTAAAATAGATCAAGATGGATATGCTATTATAGTTGGTTATGTACAAAATGGAGTAGATAGCAGTAAAGGTCTTATATTGAAAATGAAAGATATGGCTATTATCCATTCTAAATACTATTATACTGAAAACAATATTTCAACAAAGTTTAATGATATTGTTATTACATCTATAAATAGTTATGTTATTGTTGGATATAGTGGAACTTTAATAACTCATCAAGAAGCTGTGATAGTTCATTTTTCATCTATTTTTAATATATTTTCTTCTAATTTTGTAGGTAATCAAAATAAAAATAGTATATTTTATAGCGTAGATATAGATAATGAAGGAAATTATATAGCCGCAGGAATAACAAACAATCACGGCAATATAAATGGATTTATAGCTAAATTTAATTTAAATTTAGAGTTAATAAATAACTCTATTTTAGGCAATTTAATTTATACTTATTTTAAGAAAATTAAATGTGATAATAATGGAAATTATGTAATAATAGGTTATAATTCTAATGATGGAAATGCTAAAAATGCTGGGATTATATTTAAGCTTGATAAAAATTTAAATATAATCCCAAATTCAAAATATGTAATAAGCAATACTTTAAAGAATGAATTAACAGGAATAGATATAGATAGTAATGGAAATTATTTAATTTGCGGTAATGCTGAAGATGATAATGGTATAAATTCTGGATTTTATATGGTTTTAGGTAATGATTTTTCTATAATTAAAGAAAAAATATTAACATCTTCAAATAATAATTTCAATATGATTAATGATATTATTTATAATTCAACGCAAAATTATGTTTTAGTTGGAAATATAGCTAATCAAGCTATTTCATCTGATTTAATATTATTAGCATCTTCAAGTATAATAAATGAAGTTTATTCATTTAATTTAATAGATTTAACTATTGATAATGGATCATCTTATTTAACTGATTATGGAACTGTTACCGTAAATACTGATGCTAATGCTGAAAGTTATGATATTAACGATACTGCATTTTCAGGTTCGCTATCAAATACAATAGATAGACCAGAAACTGTAGATGCTATTTATTAATATTTGAAATAAAAGCGAAAACGCTTTAATTAGCGTCTTCGCTTTTATTTTTAATCAAAAAATAAGGAGGATATTTTAAATGTCAGTAAATCGTTTAGATAGTTTTGCATTATTTACTCCAGGACATAAAAAATTATGGCTTGATAAAAGTAAGCCAATACCAGAAGGTGTTTATGTATATGATAGCGAAAGTAAAGTTATAAAAATTGGAAATGGAACAGATTTATTTGATGATCTTGATGCATGGATAGACATTAATCAAATTAAAGAAATACTTAAAAATGGTATACATGATGAATCAGAATTGGATATAGTAGGAGATATTAATATTCCACAAAATGCAGATGATATAATAACAATTTCTGATGAAACCTATATTCCTTCTGGTGTAAAACTTCAAAACATCATAGATAGCATAGATGCTATAGATTCAAAGAATGATACTCAAGATAATACATTATTAGTTATTGGTAATAAAACTAATGAAATTGATTATAATTTTTCAAGCGGTGATGCTAATTCTCTAACTAAAATTGAATCAAATAAAATAGTTTCAGTTGGAAAAACTGCGGAACAAAATCATAATGAAACTGTAAATAATCTTATATTTTTATTTTCATCTGATATAATAGATATTGGATTTTATAAAGAATCTCAATTATATAATAAAGTTGATGCATTTAGAGATTATGACGATTATTATGCTACTATAAAATATAAAAATCTTTTAGATCATACTATCCAAAATTTTCAATTATCGTGTAATGATGATAATATTTCTATTAATGAATTAAGTGATAATTTATTTGAAATTAGTATTAGTTCAGGATTTTCTGGACAAGTAGAATTTACTGCATCTATTTATGATAGTGATATTCCTATGACTAAAACATTTAATAAAAAAATGTTAGTAGATCCATTTGTAGCTGAAGTTAAAATGAATGGATATAATTCATCTCTAACATATTTTAATGATATAGTTATGGATAATAATGGTGATTATGCAGTTGTAGGAATAGGTAATGATGATCAAGGCAATTCTGTTGGAATCTTATGTAAATTTGATAAAAATTTAAATCTATTAGATAAAAGAGTATATGGTGAAGATTCTGATATAATTTTTAATTCTATAGACGTTGATAATGATGGCAAATATATAGTTGTAGGATATATTGATGATGTAAATACAACTGGTATTGTATTAAAATTAGATGAGAATTTTAATATATTACTATCTGAAAAAATAGATAAAACTGATGAAGATACAATTCTTATGGATGTAAAAGTTGATCATAGCGATAATACTTACATCATAGGTGGTCATTCTTCTTGCGATACTGCGAATATTGCTATTCCTATTCTTATTAAATTAAATAATGATTTAAGTATTTCTTATAAAAATTATTATGAAAATAATGAAAAAGGTAGATGTGGAGCAGTATATGTAGATAGCGATGGAAATTATATTTTAGCAGGATATACTTATAAAAACAATAATAATGGAATACCTATATTTTTAATGAAATTAAATCCAGCTGATGGGTCTATTTTAGATCAAACATCTTTTGGATATAGCGGAGTTGCTGATTTAAACCATAAAAATATTTGTTATGATATTATTGAAAATTCTAATGGTAATTACATTATCGCTGGTCAAAATGCAAATAAAAGTCTTATAGTTATAGTAGATAAAACTTCATTATCTGTAATAGATAATATTACTTATATTGGTAGTGATTATGCTGAAAATGCTGCTAAAGCATTAGGAATATATGGTAATAAAATACTTTATAGCGGATATGCTGATTATTATTCAAATGGTAACAAAGATATTCTTTATTCTAGGTTAAATAGCGATTTATCTATAGATAGAAATACATTTATATATGATACAGAAGAAGGTATTATAAATTCTATGATTGTAGATGGTAATAAAGCAGTATGCGTTGGAAAATTAAATAATAATAATAGCGATTATATGAATGGCGTAATAGTTAAATTTAATAATGATGTTATTCCTAAAAATGGATTTTATTATTCTGATGTAATCGGTTATAATTTACAAGCTACTGAAAATGTAACAGCTAGTAAAGATACTATGATTGAAGCGGATCCAGTATTTAATTCATCTACTTCAACACTTGAAATAAATTCTTTAATTTTAAATGATGAAGATACATCTACATTTGAAGAATTGTATGATACTTTTCCATCACTATCTGGTAATACGTAATTATTTTTTATATGAGTTTTACATTTAATAGATATTAAATATATATTATTAATATAAAGAGTTGACGGAGATTTAAATTAATTTAATGAAAGGAGGAAAATGTGTGGTAGTATCTAGGGCAATAACTACGTCTATGATGCCAAGTATAGGCATGGTTTTAGGGTCAGTTGGTTCTGCTGAAATTATTAATGAAATAAATGAGCAAATGAATAATAGTCATTTCTTTAATCAAGATGAAGATATATTTGCAAATAAAAGAAAAGAATTCATTGATTCATTAATAAAGCCAATAAATGAAAATGTTTTAAAATTAAAAAATGTTTTAAATGAAGTACAAAATCCAAATGAGAATAAAATAAGACCATTAATATCTGAAGAAGATTTCAAAAATGTTCCTCCTTGTATGCATCTTCCAATATTAACATATACTCCTATTAAGAAATTATTAAATAAAGGTAGGATATATGGATTTGGATATGATGCAGAGAATATAAATAAACAAGAGGATGTATATGATAGGCTTATAAATAATGGTAAAGTAGATAATATAAGTTCTGATACTTTACCAGATAATGGATATATTTATCATGAAGAAATAATAAAATCTGAAGATCCAATTCTATCTTTTGATGAGTTGGATATGATAGAAGAAACTCGAAAATTTATAGATAAATTATTAAAGAAAAAGAAAGATCCAACAGATTTTTTAAATCCAATAGGATAATAAAGAAAGAACTATTACTCAATACCGGTAATAGTTCTTTCTTTTTTTTTTGAAAAAAGGATATTGATGATGAAAAGAACTCCTATATGCCCTATACTCCAATTAGGTATAAATTATTTAGAAAATCCTCAAGATATAATGCTCTATGTTTTAAGGCATTTTGTTTATTCTCCAAAAGGAATAAATGATACTTTTAATAAATATGAAATATCTTTGAATTATATAGATGCTGAATTTAATAGTAGTATACAACCAGTTTTAAATAATATACAATATAAATTAACAGAGGCATTAAGTAGATATTTTCCAGGATATGATCCATATGTAACAGCTACTATTGAAAAAGAAGATGATAAATATTATAATCTAAAAATAAAAATAGAAATAGTGATAGATGGAGAATATTATTCAACAGTTAATGGAATTAACATAGATAGAACAAAAAACAATAAAATTATATTAATTGATAATATAAAAGGCGAAGATAATTTTAATTTTATTTCTTAAGAAGGGAGATATTATATATGAAAGATGATAAAACAATGCCGGTTAATTCTGAAATAAAAAAGTTATATGAAAAATATATGGAATATAACAATACAAGATCTATAATAAAAAAATCAGAATTTAAAAAATATGAAATATTATTCAAAAAACATCAAAATTCAGAAAATTTAGATACAGATAAACTTTCTGCATTATCTAAAGAATTTTTATTAAGAATAAATCCATATAGGCCTATTCATATAGTTGATGATACCTCTAATAATGTAATATTAACTCTTCCGCCTATTTTTATACCAGTTAAAGAAATTAAATCTTCATTTGATAATGCATTTAAAAAAGAGCAATCTATTCTTCTTAATTCTAATATTCCTAAACATACTACTGAAGCTATGAAAAATATAGTAACATTAATAGCTTCATCTCAAGGAGAAAATATAAAAGAGTATGAAGAAAGAATAAAAGAATATAGAAAAATAACTGATAATTTAATAAACAATTTTAATGAAATTAAATCTCAAAATATAGAAAATATCCAAGATGATAATAACTCATCTATATCTGAATTAAAAGAGGATATATCAGAAGACAATAGTAATTCACTAGATGATTTTTTTAATAGTTGTCATGAAGAATGATATTAAGATTTTACATACAGCAGATTGGCATATAGGTCATATTAAAACGCCAACTTTATATACTATTAATGATATAAGGAAATTGATTTTTCCTTTATTAAAAGATATAGATATGATGATAATAGCTGGAGATATATTTGATTCGAGTATATCATATAATCAAATTGATTCTATTTTTTTTATAGAATTAATAAGTAATCTATTTGATCTATTGGATAAATATGATATTGTATTAAGAATAATAAGAGGAACATATACTCATGATAGAGATCAATTAAAAAATATAACAGCTATATATGAAAATTATGATTATTCATTTGATTTTAAATATATAGAAAAAATAGAAATAGAGTATATAGAAAAATTAAAAACTTCTTTTTTATATATTCCAGATGATTTGGAATATTCATCTTCTAAGCAAATAATTAAATATGTAAAAAAGCAAATGAATTTACAGGGATATGATTATATTGATTATATGGTTGGGCATGGAAATTTTATTCATAATTATCCAAAAAATGCTCAACTTCCTAAAATAGTATATTCTGTTGATCAATTTGATTTTATAAAAAAATTAGTATTAATGGGTCATAATCATTTTCCATCAGTATATAAAAGGAAAATAGTATATGCTGGTTCCATTAATAGATTAAGACATGGTGAAGAATCCCCAAAAGGATTTTATATAATAGAAGGTAATAAAGCTAAATTTATAGAAAATAAGAATGCAGTTATATATAAATCATTTATAATTAATGAAGATACTGATCAAGATGTATTAATTAAAAAATTAAATGATATCGTTAATAAGTATTTTAAAAAAAGTAAAAAAGGATATTTGCGTATAATAAATTGTCCAGTTGAATTTAAAAAATGGATATATAGCTCTTTTAATAAAAATCATAAAAATATATATGTTACTTTTAGTAAAAATAAAGAGAACTCAGATATAAAAATGCAATTTCCTAAATTTAAATCTAATCTTTTAGAAAATCCATCAGAGAAAAATATCCATACATTAGTTATAAAAGCTATAAAAAAGTATTTTACAAAGGAGTTTGATCATGATAGGATAAAAATATTAATAAAGGAATTATAGGTGAATAAATGGAGCATTTTTTAATGGATGAGATATATGGAAATACTAAGTACTTTTATGAAGAACCAACATTAACAAAAGAACAATTAATTGATTTATATAATGAAATTTTATATAGATATTCAGATATATACAATGGAAATTCTTTAACAGATGAATTTTCAATGGATCAACTTGTTCAAATATATATAGCATATAGGCAAGGGTTAGATATAGAACCTCTTTTAGATGCAGCATATTCTGCTGAAGAAATGCAAAATATGAGAAAAGATATATTGGCAAATTGTATTAGTCAAAAATATTATCCTAAAGTATACTATTACAAAACGTTTGATATAGTAGGCGTATAATGAATATGCGCCTACTATATTGAATATTTTACGTAAAGTTAAAAGTGGAGAAAATTCAAATATATATTATATCATTAACAATTGGTCTAATAATATAAAAAATAAGGAGGAAAGATTATGGAAGAGAAAAAACAAATTGTCTATTCATTTGAATCCTGCAATTGTATATATTGCGGACTCAAGTATTTCATTTCCCGAGAAGCTGGTGTGCTTGTCGGAGAAGATGCAGAGGATTCAGATCATCTCCTCATCGAACCCATCCATGATCCAGAATATCATAAGATTTCTGGAGAATGGAAAATTATGTATTCCTCTAGAGGAGGGGGAATACAAAAGAAAGTTAAAAATCCCGATTATCCACCCACTTATTTAATTGAGCGGGCAGCAAATGGAAAAGAGTATGGGCAATGGGTTCTTTTTCTCCATAGGGTTCAGTATATCCAAACAGATGGATATTATGTTGAAAATGATAAAGAAAAGTTAGAAACCCCTAATGACCCCTCCTGCTTTGAGTATGTAATTCTTGGTGGAGGGGATCGCGGATATGCCGAGGTTGGCTATGGTATATTGCCAACCTGGGATACGAGGTTCCATATTAAAACTATCTGCCCTTCTTGTTTGAGAAATATATAGAAGGGCAAGCATATATCCCTCTCTGCATAATGAATATGCAGAGGGGGATATTTTTTTTTTATTAATATATGAAATATATATTATCTATATAAATAAAATAGATATTAAATAAGGAGGAAAAATGAAATTATTTAATAATTATGATAAAATTGAAAAAATAGTTATGGATTATATAGAATATAATACTCCATTTTCTATTAATGATTTTAATGATGCTCAATTAATGCAATTGCTTATATGTGTAATTCAAGGTATAGATATTGGTAATATAACAAATCCTAGAATTACTTATGAAGAAATGTTTGATTATAGAATAATGAAAGTTTTGGAAAAAATAAATGAAAAATACCAATATTTTTATATCAATGATGAATTAGTAGATGATATAAAAAGAAATACATTAAAAATTATATATATCGAATAGGAGGGAGTAAAATGAAAAAAGATATAGATGATCTAAGCATAGGAATAAGTCCTATAGTAAAAGTATTATCAGATAAAAATATTCAAAAATATTTTAAATTTAATGTATTCCTTATTAATATAGCTACATTATTTAGAAATAATCTAAATAAGAATGTTTCTATTTCTCAATTGAAAAAAGATGTTGAATCTGATATAAATATATTAGTTTCTTATTTTAAAGAAATGCATAATAATTATAAGTTGATGATATTTTATTTATGCAATTATTTAAATTATATTCCGCAGGATATATTAAGAAATACTAAATTTACTCAAATATTGAAAGATATATATAGTGGCAAAATAAAATTGTTTAATAATGTTAATACGCCTAACTATTTATATAATTCAAAAAGCGATAATATTGATATTATTTCCATATATATAGAAAATTATAAAATGATAAATTATCTATCTCCTATTATAAATGAAAATGTAGTTTTCCCAAAAATAGCATTACTAAGTAATATAGCTTGGGATTTTTTAATATTTAAAAAATATAAAGGAGCTATAATAGAAAGTTTTAGTGGAAAAATAATAGAAAAAAATCAAATACCATTAAAAGTATTTAAAAATAAATATATTCCATTTAATGAATTAACTTATAGGCTTCTTGGTGATAAAGCTTTATTTAAACCATTATTAGTAAGGAATAAAAAAGCAGAATTTTATAAATTAGCAGAAAAGGAGAGGTTTGATATTATAACATTAAATAAATTAAAAAGTATTTTAACTAAAAATAAAATAGTGGAAGAAAAAGATATCAAAAACAATTTTATTATTAAAAAGGAGGAGTAGTAATGCTGAATTTAAATAATCTCTTAAGATTTCAAAGCGTAGATAGGAAAAGAATTCTGTATCTTGGTGCTTATAATGGATTGTTGAGTCTATCTATATTTGATGGAGAAGATCAATCTCCTAAAAAGCCTATGGGTAAAGTTCTGCTAAATCTTGCAGTTATTAAGGCTATGGAAGATATATTAGTTAGTGTTATAAAAGAAAAGAATACCAATAGCAGATCTGTTCAATTTTATAGATAT
>Ga0114934_10001746_pt1 | contig 14088 bp, 10 predicted proteins | sample 4SBtaG_2_FD_99695 | JGI IMG/M metagenome (GOLD analysis project Ga0114934, IMG submission 99695) | Deep subsurface microbial communities from Kolumbo volcano to uncover new lineages of life (NeLLi) - 4SBTROV10_white metaG | ecosystem: Environmental > Aquatic > Marine > Volcanic ... | reverse complement strand
TGTATAATTTGTTCTATACATTCATCTAATATTTTTTGAGTATTCATTTAAGTCCTTAGTCCTCCTCAAAATCAAGTTCTTGAAGCTGTAGATAAAAGCTGTTGCTAAAGTCATTCAATGAATTGTAATTCAATAAGTTTCCAAAAGCTTCAAGATTTTTATATCTATTGCTATAGTTATTCATAATCTCTTCAACTCTAGCAATAATACTCTTTTTAGTAAAAGTTTCACTCTCTTCATTGTAGAGTGTTTTGTATCCCAACTCTTTAAAAAAACAACTAAACTGTATCTCTACAAAAAGATGAAACAACTCACGCAGTACAGGATTTAAACCATAATTAAAGAGTGCATAGAGTGCAATATATTTATATATAGAGGGGATGATTTGATAGTATCTGTTATTTTTATACCATCTTACTTTGACTAAAGATTCGCTTATAAAAGTCAACACATCCTCCGTAGAGGATTTATCCATCGGGTTAAAGGTGTAGTTCGCATTATAGAGGTTTTGAGAAAACTCTTCAAAAGAGACTGTTTTGAGTTTTTCGATATATAGCCTGAGCTCTTCGATACGAAGTTCCATACTCGCATTTTCTTGGATATAGTACTCTAAAACTTTTTTTGTCAACTTATGTGCAATCTTATACTTGGGAACAAGAAGATAATCAATACGCAGCAAAAGACCAAGGTAGAGATAGGCCTGCATTGAGAGGGCATCACTTGATGGTAAGAGGAGCTGATTTTCATCCAACTCCTTGAGCCACTTTTTAAAATAGTTGTACTTTATACGCACCTCATCTTTATCTAGCTCTTTAATATGGGAAATATCTTCTAGTTGTATATCTGAGAACTGACTTTTAATATACTCTTTGTCATGATCGGCATTTAAAGCAATTTCACGCAGAGGAAAAAATATTTTTTGCGGACTCATCGTGATATTATCAAAAGAGAGTTTTAACTTTAAATACTTATCGCCACTAAAATAGTAGGCATAGGTAAATTGATAGTTTCGCTCCAAAAGATAACGCTTTAATGCGACATTTGCATTGCTCTTTTCTACGATGACTGCCTCTGCATAAAGACTCTCATGAGTAATCTTTCCCTCTACCTTTGCAGAACCTTGGTAGAGAGTAAAATAGAGTACACCATCCTCTCTTTTGAGCAGTACATTCTCATTTGATGTATCATCTGCATAGTTTATCAAAGAACGCAAAAAATACTCATACGCATCTATAATCTCTTTTTTTGTAAATGATTCAGAAGAGTTGATAAAAAGTTCTTCCTCGTTCAAAGCAATACTTGCATTGATACCTCTGCCAAAGGTATGTTTTAAAGTGTGTGTTGTTTGAAAAAAATCTAACCAGCTCATAAACTCACTTTGTATTAAATATTTTCTATTATATCAAAAAAAATGCTATAATACAAAGAACTTAAAAGAAGTGTTCTTATGCAAAATAATACAAGTTTTAGAATTAAAGAGCAACAAATCAGCTATCTATTTGCTGCTTTGCCAAGTGCTTTTATCTCAATTTTAAGTGTTATACTCATTGCTTTATTTATGTTACAAGAGTATGCAGAGACAACTCTGCTCTACATCTGGACTGCTACGAATATTTTCATCTTAGGATTGAGATTTTTACTCTTTTTAGCCTATAAAAGGGCTGCATTAACGCCAAACAATATTAATCTTTTTTATCTGCTTTTTACTGTTTTAACTCTCATGACCGCTCTCTCTTTAGGAAGTAGCGCCCTCTATATACTGCCAAAAGAGATTTTCTATCAGGTATCACTTCTGTTTATGATTGTTGCATTGAGTGCTGGAGCATCGATCAGTCTAGCACCAAAAATCAAGCTGTTTTATATCTATGTACTCTTTATACTTTCTCCTTATGTATTTATTTTCTTACTTTCGGATGAAAATGGTTCAGATATATTAGCTTTGATGCTTATGTTATATATGGGGATACTCGCTCAAAGTGCAAAAAAAACTTCACAAAGTATCAATCAAAATATAGAGCTTGCTTATAATAATGAGCAATTAATACTGCAACTGCAAAAAGAGACAAAAATAGCAAATGAACAAAAAGAAAAAGCACAAGAACATGCCAAAGCAAAATCAAAATTTTTAGCAAATACGAGCCATGAACTCAGAACACCGCTTAATGCTATCATAGGTTTTTCACAAATTCTTGCTCGAAGTGAGACACTGCCAAAAAAAGAGCAAAGTTTTATAAAGAAGATAAACCTCTCTGGAGAGCATCTACTCAAGCTTATAAACTCTGTCTTGGACTTTTCAAAACTTGAAGCTGGACAACTAGAATTAGAACATGAAAAATTTGACCTCTACTCAGTTGTTCATAATGTATTAGCCCAATTCAGTTCTCAAGCAACCAAAAAAAAGGTGACAATACGCTTGGAATATCCAGATTCTCTTCCACACATATTTATAGGTGACAGTTTAAGAATTTCACAGGTCTTAACAAATCTTATTGCCAATGCACTTAAATTCACTGAACAGGGAGAAATTTCAGTATTGTTAAGAGAAAGCGAAAACGAGAGGATACATTTTGAGATACAAGATAGTGGCATTGGGCTGACCCAAGAGGAAATCTCAAAACTTTTTCAAGCCTTTTCTCAATCTAACACCAATACCGCCAAACTTTATGGAGGAACAGGTCTTGGCTTAGCAATTTCAAAAGAGATTATTACCAAAATGAATGGTACAATCTGGATTGAGAGTCAAAAAGGTATCGGAAGTAATTTTATCTTTGAAATACAACTCAAAGAAGAAGTGTAAACTATAACCCCGGTGCTTTCCACATAGAAGTTGTTATACCTTTATCCACTAACTTTAGTTGTGCTTTATAGGCTTTTTTCCATTTTACTTTTATTGCATCATATACTTTTTTATTTTTCATATTTGGCTCATACTCTTTATCCCAAACTATAAGTTTTTTAACACCCTCTTTAAGTGAAGCATAAACGCCTGCTCCAACGCCAGCAGCAATGGCTGCACCAAGAGCTGTGGCTTCAGTTACTTTTGGCACCTTTACTCGCAACCCTGTCACATCTGCTAAAGTTTGACACCAGAGTTCACCCTTGCTAGCCCCTCCTGCAAATACTATCTCTTCTATCTCAATCCCTGTAAACTTTTGTATCTTTGTTAAGTTCAGCGAACTCACGATACAAGCATTTTCTTGTAGCGCTTTAAACATACTTGCTTTGTTACATGTAGCACTATCAAGTGAAAGATTCAAAAAACTCGGTGCAGCATGATACCATTTTCCATACTGCATCACATCTGAATAAATTGGCATAATGCCATAAGAGCCAGCCGGTACATGTGATGCTTTTTGTTCAAGCAAAGTATACACATCTATACCTATATCTGCAGCTTCTTGTTTTTCAAGTTCACAAAAAACATCTCGAAACCATCGCATCACCAAACCGCTAAAAAATGTTATCCCCTCTGCTTGAGAAAGTCCTGCTATTACATGTGGATTTACTCGTATCCCCATATCTTTTGGAGGTTTTACAGAACTTTTGATATTGACAACTTGTTGCCAAAATGAGCCACCCAAAATTGCAACCTGTCCCTCTTTAACAACACCAAGTCCAGCAGAACCAAGTTGCACATCACCGCCACCCATCACTACTTTTGTTTTACTTGAAAGTCCACACTCTTTGGCTACACTCTCTTGTACATTTCCCATCCAAGTTCCAACTTCTAAAACATCAGGAAATATATCATCTTTAAGTCCGACTTTTGTTGCCATATCTCTTTGCCAGTCACGATTTTTAAGTGAAAATATACCAGTAGTGCCACCATTACTCGGATCAGTTGCTATAAAACCACTCAATTTTGCAAGCATCCAATCCCCTATCATAGAAATATGAGCAACTTTTTCATACATCTGGGGACGATTGTTTTTCAACCATAAAATTCTAGGCAATGCTCCAAGAGCAAAAGTCTGTCCTGAGAGCGCATAAAACTCCTCTTCGACACCTTTAAAATTTTCTTTTAAAAATTGAACCTCTTTATAGGCTCTTGCATCCACATTGGCAACACCCCAAAGCTCATCACCATTTTTATCATAAAGAACAATCCCCTCTCGCATACTTGTAGCACTGAGTGCAAGTATAGCATCACCAAGCAGATGAGCACTCTCTAAAGAGTCTTTGATACACTCTTTTACCAAGCCCCAATTTTTCTCAAAATCAAAACTCATAGAGTGAGCAACACCCTCCTCTTGCAAATGTGTCCACTCTCTTTGAGCCATGGATATTTGATTACCTTGCTTATCAAAAATAACGGCGCGGATACTTCCCGTTCCCGCGTCTAGTGCCATTAAGTATTTCATATGTGTCATTCTCCTTTAAGTACTTTATCGTCTGTTATCATGTGTAAATTGTTTCGTTTTTTTAACATAGGTTTTGATATATGTTAAGTTATATCCCTATATGCTAGCCCAAAGGGTCTTTAATGACGTCTTTTGGAGTGAGTTGTAGCTTTATTGTGTTCTCTTTTGCTTCGTTTATAACAGGTTGTTTCTCTTTACTTGAGAGTAGTCGTTCATAGTAATGTGTTCCGATTTGTCTCTCTAAAGCTCTTGTACTCCAGTTAGCGACAACTGCTTCATTGGCATACCACTCTCTTGCTTTTATATTTTCAACCTTTATTATCGTCTTATAATGAGTCCAGCTCAATTCTCTCCTCACTGCGGAGAGAATTGGAAAAGTATTGTAAAACTGCCTTATATTCCATAAGTTTTGACGCGAAAATCCCTTTCCAAATTCCTGCGTCAACTGCGTTGATAACTCTTTAATAAGATAAGAACCATACTCTGCCCTATTTTCTCCATTTTGTTCCTCTTGCACTATCTCCATAATATACTCTTCATTACCATATCACTCATTTCCATACACCCATATTTTGCCAACCATCTGCAAATCCCATCGCTTTTTTATCTATATATGGATATTTTTCCAATAGTTGTTGAATTTTTATTTTGAATTCAAGTTCATCTTCATCTATGCATGTTAGGATATATTCTATAACATTTAAAGCAAAAAAAATCTTATCGTTTTGAATGTTTTGAAATAATGACATTTTTCTAGGTACTTCAAATTTCACACCTAAAGTTTTATTCCAAAGCCTGCTATGGTGAGCACAGATGTTGCGTATCACTGAAAGTGCATGAAGCCAATTTTTAAATACACTATTATTTATGCCTTTTAATTTTTGAATCACTATCTTTTGTTCATCAGTTTTCAAAATAGTATAAATTTTTGATAAGGTCCCAAATGATATCACCTCTACAAGAGTCCAAATTGGCAAATCCTTGGTTTGGTATTTATCTCTAAAGTGAGCTATAAATTCCTCTTCTGACCTACTCGTTTCATTTGTTATAAGCGTAATTATTTTTCCAAAAAAGTCTTGATTCGTTTTAAAGTTTTTTATATCTAAATATCCATAAGGTCCAAACTCTTTAGCGTGAAAATAGGATATTTGTGTTCTAAAGTATATTTCAATAACTTCTATTGCCTCAAAGATTATTTTTCTAAGTTCTGTATCAAAATAATAGAGTTGTATAATGTTTTCAAAACTGGTATTAGATAGAAATTTATTTTTTTCTTGAGAACTTTTTTTATGCTGAAATGGCAAAAAATATGCACTCAATCTATAATAGTTGATATGATTTAATTTTGTGATTGCATAAGTTGCATTTGAAATGAGAAGACCCCGTTCTTTTAGTATTTCTAATTGTTCATCAAAAGTTTTATGCTTTTTATCGTATTTATTTATCTGATTTTTAATATCTTGAAGTTTTTCTTGGAAGTTTGTCATAAAGAAAACCCCTCCGTTGGCACATTACTTAAAGAAGTAAGAGGTGGGAAAGGTGTGTTAACGAAAGTATAAACTAATAATTCTTTTATACCCTTTAAAGTTTTCATCCATATTTCCTTTTGTAACTCAAGTTACTCATTTTCAGAATAATTTGTGATTCTAGATTATCCTATCGCTTCCGCCATCAATAGCCACTTGTGAACCTGTCGTTTTGCTAAAAGGTTTTCCTGCCATGGCACAGACTAACTCTGCTACATCATTGGACTTTATCTCTGTTTTTAAGACATTGTTTGTTTTGTACTCTTCAACGCTTATATTGTATGCTTTTGCTCTTTTTTCTAGTACCTCATCACTCCAAAGTGCCGTATCAAAAACTGCGTGTGGATGGAGTGTATTTACTCGTACACCATACTCTCCAAGTTCAAGTGCTGCGATGCGGGCAAGTTGCGTTTGTCCTGCTTTTGCGACCGAGTATGCTGCTGCACCTTTACCTGGGGCTGGGAAGTTTTTCGATGCTACCATCACGATGGCACTCTGTATTCCAAGTTTTAAAAAGGGTGCTGTGTGTTTGAGTAGTTTTTGATGTGCCGTGAGGTTGATGTTCATACTTTTTTCCCAGTTTTCATCACTAAGATTATCAAGAGTTTCACTTGGAGTAAAGATGCCGGCGTTACTTACAACGATGTCAATTCCGCCAAAATTTTTCACGCTAAAGGCAACCGCTTTTTGAATATCTTCACTTGAAGTAAGGTTACATGTAAGCCCTTTTGCACTTTGAGAATTGAAAATATTTTCCACTTCAGGGTTGATGTCAAGTACCACAACTGCCGCACCTTTTGCGTTAAGCATCTGTGCAATGGCTTTTCCTATTCCACTTGCTCCACCTGTCACAAGTGCAACTTTTCCGCTAAATTCTGGAGAAGAGGAGCTCTTTTTGAGTTTCGCCTGTTCAAGTTCCCAGTACTCTACTTCAAATATTTTACTCGCATCGAGTGCTTTATAGCCACCGAGTTTTTCAGCTTTTAAAATCGCTTCAAAAGTGTGATTATTTATATCTTTTATGATATTTGCCTCTTTAGCATTTGCACCAAAGGAGAGCGCTCCATTCTCTTTTAATATTGCAAAGTTTGGAGCTGGATTGAGAAGCGTCTCATCAGTTTTATTATTTTGAAAATATTGTTCATACTCTCTTATATAATTTTGCAAATCATTTGTAAACTCTTTTCCTAAAATAGCAGGAACTCTTTTTGTTCGAATAACATGGTCTGGAGTTAAAGGTCCTTGTGTCGCAATTGCATCAATATTTTGTTTAGAAAAATGTATCGCTTCATTCGAATCATTGAGTATAGCAATAGTTGCTTTGCCCTTGAGTTTTGAGATTTCATCTCTTATTTTTGCAAGTTCAAGAAGTTCTATAGCTGAAGTGTCTTTTTTTACATGTAGAGTTGCACCTTTAGTTTCTAAATATTTTTCAGCCCTATCTACTAACTCTATAGTCTTCTCATAAGATTTCTTTGCATCATCGTTAAATGTAAAAAGCCCGTGATTCATAAGAACCATACCCTCTATGCTTGTCCAATCTACATCTCTTGTCATATCATATATTAGCTTTGCAAGCACAAATCCCGGCATGATATAAGGAATAACCAAAACTTTATCTCCATAAAGCTCTTTTATTTTTGCTTCGCCGCCCTTACTGTTTGTAATAGTTACTACCGCATCGGTATGTGTATGGTCAACAAATTTAAAAGGGATGATGGCGTGTAAAATCGCTTCAACGGAAGGATTTGGAGCCGATGGATTTGTCATTGCAAGGCGTTGATACTTAACCATATTTGTATCATCAAGCTCTTGTAACTCTGCCATCTTTAAAAGCATATCCATTTTCACAGGAGCAAAGCCCTCAGCCTCAATAGTCGCCAAATCCCAACCGCTTCCCTTAACATAGAGGATATTTTCCTCTTCACCAAAAAGATTTGTCGCAGTCGATTTTACAGAGGTATTTCCTCCACCATGAAGTACTAAAGAGCTCTCACGCCCTAAAAGTCTTGATGTGTAAACTCTTAGATCTAAATCTGTTTGAAACTGTTTTGCTTCTTCGTCATTGTATAAACTTATCATTCATTATCCTCTAAATTTCTCTTGTATCTTTTCATAATCTGCCTCACAAACACCTCTGTCCGTGATAAGCCCCGTAATAAGTCTTGCAGGTGTCACATCAAAACCGTAGTTCATTGCGGGGGAATTTTCAGGGGTGATTCGCACCTCTTTAACATCTCCATTACTATCCACACCGCGCATAAACTTCACCTCATCTTCACTTCTAAGCTCTATTGGTATTTCCTTGACTCCGTCTCGTATTGCAAAGTCAAAAGTTGAGATGGGGATGGCAACATAAAAAGGGATGTTATTATCTTTTGCCGCAAGTGCTTTGAGATAAGTTCCTATTTTATTTGCCACATCGCCGTTTGCACTGACTCGATCGGCTCCTGTTATCACCATATCTACCATGCCGTGTTGCATCAGATGTCCGCCTGTGTTATCAGCGATGATGGTGTGTTTAATACCACTTTGTGTAAGTTCCCATGCACTCAGTGATGCTCCTTGATTTCGAGGTCTCGTTTCATCTACCCAAACATGCACATCTATTCCGCGTCTTTGTGCTTCATAGATTGGGGCAAGTGCCGTTCCCTCGTCAATAACCGCAAGCCAGCCCGCATTACAATGCGTTAAGATATTTATCTCTTTTTTTTGCTTTTTTTGCAAAATATCTTCGATGATGTCACAACCGTAATTTGCAATATTTTGACTCTCAATCGCCTCTTTATCATTAAGCTCTATTGCCAGTTTTTTAGCATCTTCGACTAAGTTGCTGGATTTTTTGAGTACACCCATCATTGTATCGACTGCCCACATCAGATTGACCGCTGTTGGGCGTGATTCTCTAATGAGCTTTGCCTTTACATGTAGCGCTTCATAGCTCTCTACTTCTCGTGCTGCGATAGAGATGCCAAAAGCAGCAACACTCCCTATAACCCCTGCTCCGCGAACTGTCATATCTTTGATGGCACTGACTACTTTTTCGGTTGTATCTAAAATTACTGTCTCATAAACAAAAGGGAGTTTTGTCTGGTCTATAACTTCTAACACTCCATCATCATTGAGCCATAGTGCTCTGTATTTACCTTGCATTTTCTATCATCTTTATCACTTCATCTATAGAACTCACCTGTTTATAATTCATCACAAACGCTCTAGCAATTCTAAGAGCCATTCCCTCAGCTTCATGTCGTAAATTTGCATTTTTAATCCCTCGTATATCTTCAACACCTGCAACACCAAAAACACGTCTGGCTATCTTACAACCAGCATACCCGATACTCTCTCTCACTATATTTTCTAAAAAAGCCTCTTTAAAGTTTTTCAATGTTTTTTCATCGACAAACCCGTCTAAAATAAGTGCAGAGTTTTTCTGCGTATCCCAAAGTGCGATGAATTTTTCGACAAACATCTCATATATTTCTTCTATCATCTGCAAAAGATAATTTTTGTACTCTTCATTGAGCGTTACTATACTATGGTGAATATAGTTGTTCACTAGATTTGCAATAATAGCCCCTATATCAAAACCAAATGGTCCGACAAAAGCAAATTCAGGGTCGATGACATAAGTCTCTTCATCGTTAAGCATAATAGACCCAGTATGTAAGTCTCCATGTATCAGCGCATCAGTAGCAGTCATAAACTTGTACTTTAGCTCCATCACATTTGCTTTAAATTCCATATCGCCAAAGAGCTCTTGTGCATTTTCATTATGCCCAACATTTTCATTGTCATTTGTCTCATTTTCCATAAAAGCAAAAGTAAAAACAAAATCTTCTGTTAGTTTACACAACTCGGTATTGGAATTAAACTGCTCTATTAAAGAGCGTTTTTGTGTGCTGCTTAAGTGCAAGGAAGAGCTAAAAAAGAGTGTGTTTGCAAGATAGGTTGCAATATGATTGCTAAGATGTGCATACTTATGAGCATCTAAAAGTCCACCCCGAAGTATTCTATGCTTTCCTAGGTACTCCATGACTACTAAACTCATCTCTTCACTTGCATAATATATCTTTGGTACAAAAGAGAGAGCCAATTTTTTGAACTCTTGCAGTGCTCGTATCTCATAAGTCATTCGCTCACGTCCAAGAGGAAAATCCTCTCCCACGATTCTTAAGTAGGGAACAGCCTGCTTTACAACAAGTGCTTTATTAATATCCTCTTGTGCTCTAACGATATAGACATAATTAAGATTACCATCACCAATCTCTTCTACCGCCAACTCTTCATCTATACCAAAGTAGTGACGAATCTCTTCAATGTTCTTAAGATACTCTACTATAGTATCTACATGTAACTCTTGATACTCCATGCTCTTAGCCTAAAATTTCTAGCTCATCGCTATATTTTTTTTCACAATAGGGTTCATAACTTGACTTATACACCCCGTAGTGTGCTGAGGCTTTATGCCCATCTAAAGCCGCTTCATCTCTCCAACTCTCTACTGCCATAAATTTTCGAGGGTTGTTTTCATACACAAAGATATCATAAAAGATACATCCATCCTCTTTTTTACTCGGCTCAACCATCGCCGTTAAAAGCTCTTTCATTTTTGCTTCATCGCCCTCTTTTGCTATAAATGTCACTCTTTTTGTAATTGTCATTATTTTATACACCCTTTTGTAAAATTCATTGAAATTATTATACTATAATTATGTAAAAGCAGTGAAAGGATTCTTTTGGATATAAAATTACAAATTGAAGATATTATAGAAAACAGTGGTTCAGACTTTGAACTCTCAAAACTTTTTAAGGAGTATATAAAAGAGTACAAAGAGTCTCTTCATACTCTTTTTGAAAAATCTCAAGGGAAAGATTTTTTAGTGAAACATACAAAAAAATTAGACTCCATTATAGATTTGATGTATAAAACAATACTAAGGCGAGTCTTTGGAAACTATCTTCCAATGCGAAACTCTATTCCTATTACTGTTATCGCTCTTGGAAGTTACGGCAGAGAGCAGTTATGTGTACACAGTGATATAGACTTGCTTATTGTATATGAAGATATAGCAGGGTATAACTCAAAACTCATCATAGAAAAGTTTTTCTATCTTGCACTTGATGCCGGACTCAAACTTGGGCACCGTGTACATGTAGTGAGTGATTTGTTTCAAGCCAGCAATGAAGATGCTACTATCAAAACTTCTTTATTAGAGTCAAGATTCATAACCGGTTCTACATTTATCTGGCATGAATCAATGCGTGAACTAAATAGAATTCGTATGTATAAACAAAAAGAGTTTATCATAGAAAAAATTGATGAAGCAATGTTGCGACGCAAAAAGTTTGAAACATCTATGCAGCCAAACATCAAGGAGAGTGTGGGAGGATTACGTGATACACAACTTCTGTTTTGGATAGCAAAGGTTATCTATGGCATTGATTCGCTCAAAGACTTAAGCAATACACTTTTTACTGACAAGGAGTACAAAGATTATCGTATAGCAATCGAGCTTTTGTATCGGGTACGAAGTGCACTCCATCTTATAAGCAACAAACAAGATGATAGACTCCTTTTAGAGTATATCCCGCAAGTATCAAGAATGCTTGGGTTTAGAAGTGATATTACTCTTGCTACAAATGTTCTTCAAGCACAATGGCGTATCAATAACTTTGCACGAATTTTTGTGAAAAAAATGGTGAGACCCTATATTTATGATAGAGATAATATTTCAAAATTTAAAAAACACAGAGTTGAAAAAGGTATCTACATGTATGAAAATAGGCTCTATGCTTCATACAATCTAAAAGAGCCATCGGTAAGCTCTCTGTTAGAACTACTCATAACGCTTCCGGATATTGATTATCACTTTGACTCAGGTTTTTTACACCTCTTTACCTATCTTCATATTACTCATCCTAAAAAGGATAAAACATACCGCCTCATCAAACAACTTTTAATGAGACAACACACTTACTCATTTTTGGAACTTTTCTATAACTCTGGTCTTCTTCATGAGTTCTTCTCTGCCTTTATCAAAGTTTTACATATGCCTCAATTTGATGGCTATCATGACTATCCTGTCGATATTCACTCTATCAAATGTATCCAAGCACTTGAAAATATCAAAGAAGAATTTATTCAAAGTTTATATAATGAACTTACTAGTGAAGAAAAACTTTTACTTAAAATTATTGTTTTATACCATGATACAGGAAAAGGGAGAAAGCAAAATCATAGTGAAGTGGGTGCAAAACTCATTGTGCCATTTTTAAAACACCTTAAAATCAAAGAAGAGCTTATTCTTAAAGCTGTAACACTTGTAAAAGAGCATGTACTTATGAGCACAGTAGCTTTTAAGGAAAATATCCATAATGAAAAAACACTCTATAAGTTTATGTCAAAGATTGGTGATGTGAAGAACCTTAAGTTACTCTATATTTTAACATATGCTGATATCAATGGAGTGGGGAGAGATGTTTATAACTCATTTAATGCAAAACTGCTCCGTGATTTGTATAATAGTTCTCTTGAAGTTGCACAAAACAGTGATAGAATCACTGATGCGAAAAAAAGGCTTATCCGAGAAAAAAGAGTGAGAAATCTTGAAGAGTTTAAAGAACTTCCAAGAACACTCCAAAAAAAGATTTTAACTATAGAATCAAATCTCTTCTTCTTTAAACACACGCCTCAAGATATTGTGAAAATTGCAAAAATTTCACTTAAAACAGAAGAGTACAGCATTAGAACAACTATTAGCCCATCTTTAAGTATTGAGATAATTAGAAAAATTCCACTCAACTTAGGCTATTTGCTAGCAAAATTAACACATCTTCATGTTGTCTCTATGGAAATTTTTACACTTTTTGATGATATAAAATATTTTAAGATAGAGTTTATTGACACTATAGGCGAAGATGAACTTATTGTTCTTGAAGAAATGATAGCAAGTGCATTTGATATTGATAAATCGGCGAGTGTTGCACATATTCAACTCAAAGAAGATGAAATTAAACTAGATTGCGAACACTCTCTAACACATGCAGAGTTAAAAATAAACAGTTCAAATCAAAAAGGTTTGTTAGCATATATTATAAATCGTTTGGAAGAACTTCATCTCAATATTGTTACTGCAAAAATACATTCAACAAAAAACAGAGCAAATGATACATTTTTAATCTCAAAAAAGAACTTTATATGCGATAATATCGTCAAGATAAATGAATTACTAACAAAAGAAGGATAGTATATGTGTGGAATCGTAGGATATATTGGAAGTAAAGATACAAAACAAATACTTTTAAATGGGCTAAAAGAGCTCGAATATAGAGGGTATGACTCAGCAGGTATAGCAGTTTTAGAAGATGGTCACTACTCGAACTACAAAGCAGTCGGAAAACTTGTAAATCTTGAAGAAAAAACAAAAGATTTTGTGACAAATAGTTTTGCAGTTGGAATCGGTCATACACGCTGGGCAACCCATGGAAAACCAACAGAACTCAATGCCCATCCTCACTCTGGAGAGAGCTCTTATGTTGTACACAATGGTATTATAGAAAATTATGCACAACTCAAAAAAGAGTTGATGAATGATGGTGTTGTATTTCTAAGTCAAACAGATACAGAAGTTATCGTGCATCAATTTGAAAAAAACAAAAGAAATTCAGACTCTGCATTTGAAGCTTTCAAAAAAACAATAGATGATATAGAGGGGGCTTATGCGATTCTTCTAGTAACAAAAAGTGAAGACAACACTATCTTTTTTGCAAAAAATGGTTCTCCATTATTGGTTGGTATCAATGATGAACATGAAAAATATTTTGCCTCTTCGGATACTCCACTTATAGGTCAATGCAGTAATGTCAACTACTTTGAAGATGGAGACTATGGATATGTTACAGTTGATGAACTCGCTATTTTTTCTTCAGAAGGGAATAAAAAAGAACCTATATACAAAGCACTTTCACATAATAAACTCTCAGCACAAAAAGATGGCTATCGATTTTTTATGGAAAAAGAGATCTATGAGCAAACAACTGTTATAGCAGATACTATTTTAGGAAGAACAGATGAGGAGAAAGTGATTTTCGATGAACTTGACCCCTCTCTTTTTGAGGGCATCAATGAGATAAAACTTTGCGCTTGTGGTACATCATACCACTCAGCACTGAGTGCATCTTATCTTTTTGAAAGATAT
>Ga0114934_10001745_pt1 | contig 14090 bp, 9 predicted proteins | sample 4SBtaG_2_FD_99695 | JGI IMG/M metagenome (GOLD analysis project Ga0114934, IMG submission 99695) | Deep subsurface microbial communities from Kolumbo volcano to uncover new lineages of life (NeLLi) - 4SBTROV10_white metaG | ecosystem: Environmental > Aquatic > Marine > Volcanic ... | reverse complement strand
TTGGAGATATTAAGGATATATTCCAAAGATGCGGATCTTTCTAAGTGCACAGGACATTGCGATCCGGGATGCTGTTCATAATTTTGCAATAGGAAGCTTTATAGACTAAAATTAGTATATGAAGCTTCTGATTTTTACTACGAGTCTATGTGGCGATATTGATCTTAATGTTGCAGCTTGCGGGCTATATAAATAATAATTCGGCACATATGCTGAAATAATCTATTTTACATTTCATAGAAAAAGTTATAAAAGATTTTTATTCACTTTATATAGAATACACTCCACGCCCTTTATCTTCTTTTTATAGACTTGCTTAAGATATTTAGGTATACCATTTTTGAAGTATAAACTGTGATCGAAAAAGTAGCTGTATCTTTGACCTAATGCAATATAATCTACATTCAATTCCAAAAGTTTTTTTTGAAATTCATCATCAAAGAGAATAATATTTTCCCATTTTGAATTTTCGGTATATGGGAGCCATGGATCACGACTCATCAAAACCTTTCCTTTAAGATTAAATTTCAAAAGTTCCTTTTCAAATATGCGGTTTATTATATAAACATTTGCTTTCATACTTTCAAAATAATATGGGCTCATGAAGAAAAAACATAAAAAACTTGAAAACACGATGTATAAAATGGATTTCTTTAATCTGATATTATAAAGCAACAATAAATAATTGGAAACATATGGAATGATCAAAAGCTCTAAAAACATAAAATGCCTTACCTCATTGGAATCAACCTTGGTCCAGAAAGAAGCCAAGGGATAAGTAATAATAGGAAGAAGAAATATAGATTGCTGAATGATTAGTTTTTTGTCAGATATGAATATTCCGGCAAAGATCAAAAAGATATAGAATAAAGGCTGCATATAAAAATAGTATTTGATTATTTCGATTAACCAGAAAATGTAGGTTTTCATTGTTAGCACAAGGGTTTCCTTGGATTTAAATATAGGAGTTTTCAGTATATTTTTTTCTATACTTTTATTTATTACATTATTGTCTCTAAATATCCATGAACCTTTATCAAAAAATTCACTTCTAAATTGTGGTGAATCTTTCCCAGTTTCAATATATTTTTGGTAGTAAAGATTAGCTTCTTTTATAAATATACGGCTCTTTATAGATATTGTTGGATCATCTGAAAAGCTCCAGAGAAAAGCCATATATGGAATAATAAACAAAATACTTAAATAGAGATATTTAAGTTTTTTTGAACCTCTAAACAGGAAATATCCATATACAGGAATATAGAATATTCCCTCGGGTCGTGTAAGATATAGACATGAGACAATAAATGAACAAAGTATACTATCTGGTTTAGAATATACAAAATATAAAAAAGTACTGAATAAGAATAAATATAATGAACCTGATATAGCCATATGAGTCGAGTATATAAGTATTGGCGATAAAGAATATAGTAAAAGAGAAAGCCATTTTACCTTTGGAAATAGTTTTTCATTGTATTTATAAAAGAAATACAATGTTCCTATATCAAGCATAAAAGCTAATACTCTTTGTGCTATGATGAGCTTTATATTTATTATTGCAAATAAGGACAGTATTATAGGATATAGTGGAGAGACCCAATAAAAAAGCAGGGGATTTTCGTGGAAATTACCGAATATAATATTTTTAAAGGCATTTGCGTAGTTTATAAAATCTAAATTATCAGTTTCATAAAATGGAAATTTAATATAAAAATATATTTTTATTAAAAATATAATAGAAATAAAAACAATTATTGTTCTCTTCATTTAATAGTAAGTATGACATAAAAATATCTGAAAATAAAATTAACAGGAATTGACAGTATCCACTACCATGAAGAATTATGATAATTATGATATAATAGGTGATTATAAATTTGTAGTAAGAGGAAAATAATAATATATGAAAGTAGTTTTTTATGAGATTAAAAAAAAAGGTTGGCCATTCTTCGGGGTGGAAGAAGATAATTTTTTTACGCCAATGTCGATTCTTTGCTTATCTGCATATATAAAAAAGCATTTACCTAAAATAGAAATAGAGATATATGATTTTAATGCACTTAATATGGATTTTAAAGGATTTTTGAGTACCTTATCCGATGTAGATGTTCTTATGCTAACAAATGATTTCAGCTTATTTGCTGAAGAATATGAATCAGTAGCAAAGAAAGTAAAAGAAAAATTTCCAAAAGTTAAGATTATTGCAGGTGGGTGCCATTTTTCTGCTACTGCTGAATATTCTATGCGCAAATTAAAATTTATCGATTTTATAGTAAAAGGGGAAGGTGAGATTCCAATAGTTCTACTTTTGAAGAAATTTTTAAATAATGATAATGATTATGAAGAAATAAAAGGTATTCTATATCGGAAAAATGGTGAAATTATTATAAATAAGGGTGAATATATTATTCCTAATCTCGATGAACTGCCTCTCCCAGGATATAGCCTTCTTCCACTTAAGGAGTACTATAAAAATAATTTTTGGAGAGGAAAGTTACCGTATTTTCATTCCAGAGGGTGTACAAAATCATGCAATTTCTGTTATGGATGGAAACAATTTTCAAAGAATGGAAGGTCCTGTTATAGAAGTAAAAGTGCAAGTCGCTGTGTAGATGAGATAGAGACGATGGTAAATGAGTTTAATGCAGAATATCTTTGGTTTTGTGATGGTACATTCAATGTTGACGAAAAATGGGAAAAGAAATTTTGCGAAGAGATTATAAAAAGAGGTATTAAAATTGAGTTTTTTGCATTTATGAGACTTGACTATCTCAAAAGAGATTTAGATAGTGGCACACTTGAACTACTTGTAAAAGCTGGCTTAAGAGATATATGGATAGGAGTAGAGAGATATGATAAATCATTACTTTCTAAGTTAGGAAAAGAAAATGTAGTAAGTTATAAAGTAATAAGTGAGATACATAAAAGATTTCCTGAGGTTTTTATAGAGATTCATCTTCTTTATGGGCTTGAATATGAAAACATTAAAACAACATTCAATTTTTTCAGGCATACATATTTTATTGATTATGATACTTTTAGCATACATTTTATTGCTCCACTTGAAGGTACTGTTCTTTTTGATAAAATTTTTCCAAAATTGAATATGAAAAGAGAAAGGCTATGGAAAACGGGAGATTATATGACTCCGGTAATGGCTTCAAAATACCTTGGAAGGATAGAACTAAAAATTCTTTATTATATTCTCAATGCCCTTCTTTTGTTTCGACCATTAAGATTTATTAAGGGCCTTTTTTCAAAATATCCTGTGAGGAGAAAAAGAACACGGAGATTGGCATATATAGTCATAGGAGAGTTCACTTATTATTTGATTCTTGATATTATCAATACATGGAGAAAATTGAAAGATTGAGAACTGGTATAAATTTCTTATTGACAAAAAAAAAATCATATAGTAAATTATAAAAGCATCAAGGGCTTGTAGCTCAGTTGGTTAGAGCGCGCGCCTGATAAGCGCGAGGTCGATGGTTCAAATCCGTCCAGGCCCACCATTGACAACAATGGGTAAATAGTGCAAAATAATATACAAGGAATTTTGAGACTAGTTTATTATCAAAATAACTCAAAAGTCCTAACTAAAAGTGGGGGTATGGCTCAACTGGGAGAGCACCTGCCTTGCACGCAGGGGGTTTGCGGTTCGAGTCCGCATACCTCCACCATTCTTTAAATTTATCAATCTATATTTATAATCTAAAAAAATTTTGAAATAATATATCTTTATGCTAAGCCATTTTTACTTTTAACCTTTAATTTTTCTACTATATTGTGTTAAACTTAAAGGATGAAAATTACATTTGTTTATGGTGGCTTTGAAAACCTTGGTGTCGAATATTTGAGTTCAAGCCTCAAAAGGGCTGGGCATGAAGTGTCTTTGGTATATTCACCCAAGCTTTTTGATGATACCATGCTTGAAATCCCATTATTTGCAAAAATATTCACCCATTATAATGATCTTGCAAAAAGAGTTGTCAAAACAAGACCAGATATCGTGGCATTCTCTATAGTAACTGATGACTATGTATGGGCACTTAAAATAGCCAGAAAGGTTAAAAAAATAAATCCTGATATAAAGACTTTGTTTGGGGGAATTCATGTTACTTCAGTACCTGATCGTGTAATACATCAGAAAGAAGTGGATTATGCATGTGTAGGTGAAGGAGAATATGCAATAGTTGAATTTGTTAATGCCTTTGAAAAAGGCCTTTCTCTTGATAATATTCCTAATATTTGGGGTAAAAATGGTGATTCTTATTTCAGTAATCCACCAAGACCACTTATTCAGGATCTTGACGAGCTCCCTTTTCCTGATAAGCAGCTTTTCTATGACTCAGCACCCTATCACTCATATGCTTATACTATTATGGCATCACGAGGCTGTACACTGAATTGCCCATATTGCCATCATAATGTTGAGAGAAGATTATATAAGGGACTTGGAAAATACTTTCGTGTAAGATCTGTAGAAAATGTTATCTCAGAGCTGGAATATGCTAAAAAAAAATGGAATATAAAACGTGTGATGTTTGAAGATGATATGTTACTTGAAAATAGAGAATGGATACTTAAACTTTGCGGGGAATATAAAAAGAAAATAGGAATTCCTTTTATGATGATAGGTCATCCAACTCAGGTGGATGATGAGATGGCAGAAGCCCTTTATAATGCAGGATGTAAATATATAGAAATTGGGGTTCAGACATTTAATGAGCTTGTAAAACTGGATATTCTTAAGCGCCCTGAACATAATAAAGATGTAATAAAGCATCTTCTTATTCTAAAAAAACATGGTATAAAATTCAATGTTGATCAACTTGCAGGTCTTCCTTGTGACAGGGAAGAAGATTTGATATATTCTGCAAAGGTATATAATTACTTGAGGCCAAATAGGATTTATTTCCTTTTTCTCACATATTATCCAGAAACAGAGATGTGTAATATAGTTACAGATATGGGCTATGCAACAAAAGACGAAATAGAGAAAGTAACTGACGGGATGGGAGAATCTACTGTTCAGAGAGGAAGTGTTACTAGGGAAATATTTTCAGAGTTCCGTTTTCTATATGGTTATCTACCATTGCTTCCACCATGGATTGTAGATAAAATCATTCGTTATAAATTATATAAATATCTACCTAAATATATTCCTTTATGTACTAATGTTCCTGATAGTATTGGGGCTATTTTTTTCAAAAGTATTGAGGACTTCAGGGGCCCGCTGATTATATTAAAGTATATTTATCACTTCTTCAGGCTGGGTTATTAATTGAAAGTTGTATTCTTTTTAAGAGGATTTGAAAATCTAGGAGCAGAATATATTTCTGCAATACTCAAAAAAAATGGACATGAACTAAGTATTGTATTTTCTGAGGATTTTTTTGATGATGGAATATTTGACAATTTTTATTTAAAAAACTGCTTTAATATGAATGCAAAACAAAATGCAGAGAGGATCTTGAATGATTCCCCGGAAATAGTATTATTCTCAAGTATGACAGATACTATAAGAAAGGACCTTGCAGTGGCTTTCTGGGTAAAACGGATGAATAATAATATTAATATACTTTTCGGGGGTATTCACCCTACACTTTTGCCGGAAAGGGTTTTAAATTATTCTTTTGTAGATTTTGTATGCGTTGGAGAAGGAGAAAAATCGGTTAGCAAACTGATATATAGCCTTTCAAAAGGTATTCCTATTAATATTAAAGGAATATGGTATAAACAAAATGGGAAGATAATAAATACTGGTGTTTCTGATATTGTAGAGAATCTTGATGAAATTCCTTTTGCAGACAAAGGGATTTTTTCAGAAATAGTGCCTGAATTCATGCATTATTACAGAATTATAACCGGTAGAGGCTGCCCTTATAACTGTGCTTTTTGCGCTCATTTTTCTTTAAGAAAACTATATGGTAAATATGGCTTAAGAAGGCGAAGCCCTAAAAATGTTATTGCAGAATTAAAGCTGGCAAAAAAGAAATTCAATCCTAAAGCAGTTATATTTGAAGATGATCTTTTTCTTTATGATGAGGAGTGGCTTATTAAATTTCTTCAGGAATATAGAGAAAAAATATCCTTGCCATTTCAGTGCACTGCTTATCCCTCGTGTTTATCAGAGAATATTCTTAATATGCTGAAAAATTCTGGATGCAGATTTATAGAAATAGGAGTTCAGACTTTAAATGAAAAAGTCAGAAAAAAAATTTTGAATAGAAAAGAAACCAATCATGAAATATTTACTAGTCTTAAATTACTTAAAAATAGTGGTATTAAATTTAATATATTTCATATAACCGATATTCCAGGAGTTTTGAGAGATGATGAGAAAAAGGCTTTAGAGCTTTATTTATGGGCTAAGCCTTCGGCAATACATTATGTGAGACTTACTTATTATCCCAATACAGGAATGAGATATCTTATAGATGAAAAAGAATATGTAAATATTTGTGATGGAAGGTTGAAAAGTTATGAGATTATCGGAGATGAAAATATTGATATTTATAATCTTTTTGGTCTTATATGTATTCTTCCAAAAAAAATTATACGATTTTTATTGGGAAAGAAATTAATAAGATTAAACTCAAACTATATTTTCAAGATCTTTCCTTCAACATTGTGTTTTTTGACTGGGAGGGCATCTTATTCGATGAGAATATATCCGCTATATTATCTTAGACTTGTAAAAAAACTTTTTTTAAAATAGGTTTTAATGATGAATATAAAAAAAATTATTGAATCACTTGTATTTGAAAAATATCTTCCTGTGCATGGTAATGATATCAATAAGGAACTTGAACTTAGTGCTGAAGAATGGGAATATGCAGTGAGACTTTCAAAATTCCTCGAAAAGAGGTATAGAAAAGCCCCTGTCGGAGAAATACTCTCTTATTTTAGGGGAAAAGGATGTAGCAATTTTTATGAGGCTTTACATATTTTTTATGATGGTAGAGTGCTTCCTTGTGAGTTTATATCTCTTAAAGAAAGTATATCTTGTGTGAAAGAAGAATCTTTAAGTGAATGTTGGAATAAATATAGGAATTTAAGAAAAGAGTGGAATATACTTCCACATGAATGTAATGATTGTAAATATAGAAATTCCTGTCATGGTGGATGTAGATGTATGGTATTATTGAAGAATAATAAATTTTCTACAAGAGACCCATATTGTAAAGGGCATCCCCCATTCTGTTATTAGGTGGGTAATATGCACATTGTTTTTGTATATGGAGCATATGAAAATCTCGGTATAGAATATTTATCAGCAATGTTAAAATCAAGGGGGCATAGAGTCTCTCTTGTCTATGTTCCGCTTATTTTCAGGGATGCTTTACTAAATATTGATTTTTTAGGGAGAATATTTTCTCATGATGATTATTACATTAAAGAAATAATAAAACTTAATCCAGATATTGTAGCATTTTCATGCGTTACAGATTGGTTTCAATGGAATATAAAATTTGCTGAGAAAATAAAACAAAAACTTCCTAATATACCTATTTTATTTGGTGGTATACATGCAACATCCTCACCGGAATTTCTCTTAAAATACGATGAGATAGATTTCATATGTATTGGAGAGGGAGAGTTTGCAATATGTGATTTTGTTGAAGCTATTGAAAATGGAAAAGATGTATCAGAAATACCTAATATTTGCGGTAAAGGTTTTATGAATAAACCAAGACCCTTAATAAAAAATTTGGATTCTCTTCCTTTTCCTGATAAAGCTTTGTTTTATGATAAGGTCCCTTATTTCTCAAATGTATATACTATTATGGCATCCCGAGGATGTCCATATTCTTGTACATATTGTATAAACAATTCTTTGAGAAAGGTTTATAATAATCCATCTGGATTTTTCAGAAGGCGAAGTATAGAAAACATCATAGAGGAACTAAGATATGCTAAAGATAAATGGAATTATAAGGAAGTAATGATAGAAGATGATATATTTACAGGTGATATTGAGCGAATTAAAAAATTCTGTTTTTTATATGAAAAGTATATAAATAGGCCATTTGTATGTGTTACTCATCCAAAAATGGTTGATAAAGAAGAACTGAGGCTTTTGAAAGATGCAGGATGTATTCAGATTGAGATTGGAATACAGACATTAAATGAAAAAATTAGGCGTGATAGCCTCAATAGATATGAGACTAATAGGGATATTATAAAGGCTTTAAAACTTTTATATCAATCAAAAATTCCATTTAATATTGATCATATTGTGGGGCTACCTGGCGATTCTTTTGAATATCAAATCAAAGCACTTTCTTTATACAATGAAGTCAGACCAAATAGACTCCTTTTTTTCTTTATAACATTTTATCCTGATACTGAAATATCTGATATTGCTGAGAAAGAAGGTATACTTGATGAAGAGCTAAAGACTCTTATAAACGAGGGAAAATCAGATTCAGATGAGCAGTTTGGAAGTATTGTAGATGAGAATACTAGGAAAATGATGGGTCAGCTGAGATTCTTATTTGGATATTTACCGCTTCTTCCCAAAAGTATTGTAAAATTTATGTTGAAACCTTATATTATAAGATTTCTTCCCAATTCAATAATATTATGCAAGATGATACCAGCCATTATAGCAACTTTTTTTGGGAAAGAACCTAGAGGAAAAGTTATTCTTAAAAAGTATATATATCATATATTAAGATTTGGTTTTTGATGAAGAAAAAAAGATTACTTTTTATTTATGGCGGATTTGAGAGTTATGGAATAGAATATTTATCATCATATCTTAAAAAATACGGAATAGAAAGCGATCTTTTCTTTTTTTCAAAATTATGGAATGACAGTATTTTGTATATACCTTCCCTTGCAAATATAGTTGATAATATAGAAACAGAAAATTTATTTGAAAAAATTAGAAAATATCAACCAATAGCATTATGTTTTTCAGTTGTAAGCAATGATTTTTTATGGGCTTCATCTATTGCAAAAACTATAAAAAAAGAGTTTCCTTGTATGCCTATTGTTTTTGGTGGAATACACCCGACACTTGTGCCTAAAATGGTTATGAAGGATGGGAATATTGATTTTGTATGCGAAGGTGATGGAGAAGAGACTCTGAGAATGATTGTTGAATCTATTATATCCGGGATACCTTTATATGAAATACCGAATCTATGGTATAGATTAGGAGGAAAGATAATTAGTCCAAATAAATTCAGTTATTATGATATTACAAGGGAATCCATTACCCCTAATAAAGAGATATTTTATAAATATGCACCCTATTTTCGAACTGCGGGGACATATATGTTTACAAGGGGATGTTATTATAGATGCAGTTACTGCTGTCATTCTGCACTCAAAAAGAATCATAATATTAAATTTCAGAATCTTTCTGTAGAAAGTGCGATAGATCAATTGGAAGAAATGAAAAATCTTTATTCACTTAAAAAAATTATATTCGATGATGATCTTTTCATTTTTGATAGAGAATGGAGCATGAAATTTCTTGAAGAATATCGTAAAAAAATAGGGCTTCCATTTTTTGCTGTGATACATCCTCTTTTTGTAGATGAAGGTATAATATATAAAATAAAAGAATCGGGTTGTGCAAAACTTGAGATAGCTGTTCAGACATTTAATGAAGAAATAAGAAAAAAAGTTCTTTATAGAAATGAAAGTGATATGAAAATAAAAAAGGCAATAAAAATAATAGAAAAAAGCGGTATAGAGTTTAATATACAACATATCATGGGAATTCCGGGGACGACTATTGAGGATGAAAAAAGAGCAGCTTTATTTTACAGTAAAACCAATGTAAAGAGGATATTTTCATTCTTCTTAACTTATTATCCAGGTTGTGCAATAACTCAAATAGCATCAAAAAATGGTATTATTAGCGAAAAAAGATTGAATGAAATATATAATGGAAAGGTTGGAAGCTATGAAATAGATGGCGATATCCCTTCAGATATAATAGATGATTATAAAGCTATGAGACTTATATTTTCCATGATTCCAATATTTCCAGGTTTTGTGATTCGCTTTTTTCTTAGAGGAGAAAGATTCAAATCACTTTCAAAGTTTTCTGTATTTTTCAGATTAGTAGATCTTGTTAATACTTTTTTCAGTATGGAATTAACGGCTAAAATATATATAAAGAGATACCTATATCATATCCCAAGGCTTATTGTTAACAGGCTGTTGAAAAACTTTTGAAACATATAGGGGTAAGGGATAAGGGATAAGAAATTATAGATTTTGAATTTTGAATGAAGAATCGGGAAAATGGGAAGTGGGAAGGGATTTGTGTGAGACTTAGGAAACATTATCGGCTTTGCCAGTAGAGTTTTTCAACAGCTTGTTAAAGTCTCAGTTTCTTGACTATATTTTTTGCTACTTCTTCATTCCCATATTTTGTGCAATGTCCATCATTTTGAATATATTTTTTATGTGCTTCATTTGATATAAGTAATTTCTTGAAATATTTCAGATTATCTATATATGGTATATTATATTCACTTGAAATTGTTTTCATTGTTTTATCTATTTTTCTTATCCAGTCAAATCTTATTTCCGGATAATTCATAAGAGCAACATTGATTTTATTTTTGATGCAATACTCAATCATGAGTCTTAAATCATTTTCATACCAGGTTAAAATCTTTTTCTTATTTGAACCGGTTGAATCAATAAAATCTAATGCAGATCTATTTCCTAATTCTTTAAATGATTGTTTTGCTTCTTCTGTAGAGCCTGTATCGAGTAATAATCTGGCTCTGTAATATTTAGCTTTTTGAGCTATATCCGCATCCTTTTGATTTTTTCCTGCTAAATCCAGATATTTAAGAGCTTCATTAGTCTTTCCCAGTTTAAAACAAGCAATACCTAAATTATAGAAATCTTCCGGATTATCCTTTGAATTTGCAATTGCTCTCTTATAAAATGAATATGATTTGGAAAAATCATTTGAAGCAAGATAGTATTCTCCAAGATTTTCCAATATATTCACATTATCTGGCATCAAGGATAGACCTTTTTCCCACCATTTAGTTGCAAGCTTGTAGTTATTTGTGGAGCTATATAATTCACCTATTAAACAATAATAAGCTGTATCATTAGGGAACAATTTAGCCCCTGTAAGCAATGTCTTAAGAGCCTCATTTTTTTGTGAGAGTTCTTTTAGAATATACCCTTTCCCCGCCCAAAAAACACTTTTGTCTTTCCATGAATTTATAGAATAATCTACCACAGCAAGTGCAGTCTTTGCATCGTCTTTTTCTAAAAGAGAAAGGGTGTAAATTAGAGCAGATGAATAATCTCTTTTCCAATTTTCATGCGAAAGGTTTTTAATGAGATCTTCATATCTTCCGGCATGAAACAAGTCCCAATTTTTTCCTTTATAATTTGAAAAATCTATGGAATTATAAACTTTATCTGCTTTTGGTTTAAAGGGATTGACCGACTTTAGCAAATTTGATCCATCTGGATGAAGATCAGGATTTTCATGAAACCTGTTTTTGGGATGAAATCTTCTTATTATCAATCGTATTAATTGGACTATTCTCAAATGAAAGGTATTTGGATTGTAAGGAGGGCTATTTTTTGGGGAGTAATATCCATTTAAATTCCATGAATTACTCCATCCGACTTGGATTATTACCCAGGCAGGCCTGAAGTTATTCAAATCATTAAAAAGAATATTTCTTACTATTGAAGAATTTGAACCTGATTTTCCATGATTGATTACATTAAATCTATTTTTTAATAATTTTTTCAAATACGATGGATAATCTTCTCCTTTTTCCACCCCTGCTCCATATGTAAAAGAATCATTTACACATAGAATCAGTGGTTTTCCGGGAATTAGATTCACCAATTTTCTTGTATAATAGGAATCAGGTATTGCTCTAAGGGATAGCTCAAGTATTGAAAATGCAAAAATGGACCCTATAAAAAAGATGATCAGTCTTTGTAGCATTATTTTCTCATGAACGGAATATCGATATTTCCTGTCTCATCATCAATCATGGCAAGAATTTCAGGTTTTTCACTCTCTTCATAAAAACCAGCATAATTATACCCTACTTTCCATTTATCCTCATTGCTTGTAAAATATTTTATGAAAAGTCTTGCATTTGCCATTCTATTTTTGAAGAGATTGACTTTATCAATTTCATGAGTATGATCTTTCATATTCACTATAAGATCCTTAATCATTTGTTCCATTTTTTTGTCCAATATAGAGCGAAGCCTTTTATCTTCTTTTGCTAGGAAATTAAGATATGAACTTACATTTATCTCTGAACTCTTTATAAGTTCGGATGCGACATTGAATACTTCAAGGATAAAGATATTATCATATCCAATGATTTGAAGAACTTCTTCAAGATTTAGCTCGAAACTAGGATTAAATTGTGAGGTCTGATATTTGGGAACAGGCACTCCTTGAGGGTTTGCTATCATGAACATCTTATTTCTTAAAGCTTTGATAGATTCATGTGTGTACATGATATTGTCATATACATAGCATCCTCCTAAATGATAATAAAGAATATTTTCCCTATTTTCTCTAATAATTTTATTAAGAAGTGGTTCATGCGAATTGAAATCCGGAGGAAGTTTGACAAAATCTCTTTTAAAATCTGAAAAATCATTATACAGAGAGGAGTACTTTGAGTTGCCAGGTTCCAGCATTATCTTTTTTGAATGTAGATAATGATTCACATCGATAAGCATCATTGGACGGAATCTATCAATAATTTCCTGATCAAAAAAGTATTGTCTAATTTTTTTATTATAGAGTTCTGACATAAAATTAAACCAATTAACATGTTGATATGGTGAATTAATAAGAAGATTTGGAGGCTCGATGTTTTCTAAACATAGATGGATGCTTCTATTGGGTTTTTGGCAATAACGGACTATTTTTATAGGGAGCTGAGCTATTCTGATAATCTTTAATATCTCATTACTTATTCTATAGTATTCGTCTTCTGCAAGAGAGGGTATCCTTAAAAATCTGAAATAGTGTTTAAGAGTGTTAATGTTTTGTGATTGTCTATGTTTGAAATCATCAATATATTTAATAAGATTAAAGATTTCATTGCAATAAAAATCCATTATCTTTTCAAGGGAATATTTGAAGGTCTCAGCTCTTTGAATCTGTATGCTTTTCATTTCTTCTGGTGGAAACCATTTTTTTAATGTTCCTGGATGAAGGACTAGACTGTCGCAGAAATTATTGAATCCGAACCTGATTCCTTCATTGATCTCATTAATAGAAAATTCGAGTAGTGATTTATTATTCACAGAAGTAATATCAATATCTGTTGCCTTTAAATGAAGCCCCCAGAATTTATTTTTCAAAAGGAAGTGTTTGAATTCAGGAATATCATAAAGATTGAGTTTTTCCCAGCTTTTATTTTCCTTACATGAATAGTGAGCCTCTTTTTGCATCTCACATGCTGACAGATAATATTTGAACTCTTTCAGTTTATATTCTAAATCTGTCTTATAGAAAGATGGCGTAACCTTATAAAGATCAATACCTTCCATGTTTTTTTGTCCATGATCCCAGAAAGCAGGTCCACAGAGAGGTGTTTTAGCTTTCATATATAATTCTCCTTTTATAGTTTTAAAAGATCATTCGATGATTTTCAGTTCTTTCAGCTTTTTCAATGCCAGTTTGGCTTCTTTTCTGTTTCCCTCAACTGTGAAATGCATGTCATCGGGAAGTATATATTTGTCATGTGCTTTAGGGTCTTTTTTGAAAAGTTCTTGAAAATAGGAGTAATTATCTATTATTGGTATCTTTTTAGATTTATTAAGATCTATCATTACAGGGTTGGGGTATTCCGGGTAATTTAAAAATAGTAAATGAATATTGTTCTTTTTACAGATTTTAATGATTTTGAGATAATCATGCTTCATCCACTTTTCAAGGATTTCTGTATGATTTTCTAATTTTTTTACTTTATTTTTCTTAAGGTTTTCTGCATATCTTTTGTCACCAGGGGTATTTGATTTGGAAAGGAAAAAAATTGCATTTTTAACATCTTCTTTGCCAAGAAAAAAGACTCCAGATAAATGATAAAAGAAGTTTA
>Ga0114934_10001744_pt1 | contig 14092 bp, 5 predicted proteins | sample 4SBtaG_2_FD_99695 | JGI IMG/M metagenome (GOLD analysis project Ga0114934, IMG submission 99695) | Deep subsurface microbial communities from Kolumbo volcano to uncover new lineages of life (NeLLi) - 4SBTROV10_white metaG | ecosystem: Environmental > Aquatic > Marine > Volcanic ... | reverse complement strand
CTCTAACTTTTCTCCATCTACGTATATTGTCGGGTTTTTTACTACGTGGTCTAGGTGTACTATCGCCATTATTTCCCCTCCAAACCACTTGTTACTACCATTTGCAAAGTGACAAGTCCCCTTAGTCTTCTCATCAATAATTGTACAACCAATAATATCCGCACCAGGATTTGTTCCTATTCCTAACTCGCAGATTTGCCTGATGCCCCAAGGCTTCTTAGCTCTTTGTTCAGCCCAACTCAAAGTTTTTTCTAAAGCTTTTGCTTCTGGACAATCATTCATACCCTCTATTCGACCGTTTTTAACCTCTAAAACTATTGGTTCTTGAGGAATAACACAAGCGTTCTGAGTTCTGTAACTACCATCAATAACTATTGTTCCATTAACTCCTTCAGTAGTCGGAGCGATATAGACTTCTCCAGTAGGCATGTTTCCACCAAGACCAGGAACTTTATACAAACCATTATTATTAATAGATGTTCTTCCGGTAATATTCATTACTAGGTCTGTGCCTGCCTCGGTTGTTATCCTTACTTCAGATCCTTTATCTAATTTCTCCTTAATCATCTCTCCAACCTTGTTTAGTTCATCATAATCAATATTTATTGATTCCAACACTTTATCAAAATCCTCGTCAGAAACTAAAGATAAGTTAGAAGCTGAGAAGAAACGATGAGCGTGAGCTTTAGCAAATTTTCTATAACTCTTTCCTAATTTGTCAAGGTTTCCTATTCGCCCACTAGTATTTAATATTATTATTGAACCGTCTTTTATTTGAGAAAGAGCAGTTAATAATTTTGGTGAAGCAATATCTCCTCTTATCCTTACTGGTTGATAAATAAACTGGTATTTGTTACCTAACTCATCAAGAGCTTCTTTGTACAAATGATTAAGTTTGTCAGCGACAGAACTATCTTCTGTTCCTAAGTCACTAACAATTAAAACCTCTTCATCAGGTTTAAGAGCGATGTTTTCAAGTAGAAGCTTCTTAAACAAAGGCAAATAGTGTTCATATTTTTTTAAAAACTCTTTCCAATCAGCCATTTCTATTTTTTTAAGAAACCAATATATAAAGTTTATCTATTAAGCAGACTCTTAAGCAGACTCCTTTAAAAACATTATTTCCTTAAGAAAAATCTTTTTACAATGAAAAAACAATGAAAAATATAAAAGAATATAAATAGTAGTTATTCAACAAAGTTTCAAAATGAACAAAAAACAATCAATTGATAAAAAAATCAAAGAAAATGATTCTTTGAAGAAAAAAGAAATAACAAAAGAAACAGGGAAAAAAACAGAAAAAAAAGAAACAGAAATAGAAACAAAAAAGGAAACAGAAAAAGAAAAAGAGTCCCCAGAAAAAAAATACACTAATGGAGAACTAATAGAAAACATAATAGCTTTTGGAATAATAATCATAATCATAATAGGATTTTCTGGACTTATCGGTGGTTGGTTCAACTTTGGAACAAAAGTAGTTAATACACCTAATACAATAAACAAAGTAAATCCTGGTTACAAACCAAGACTAGGAATGGACAACGCCACTATAATGATGATAGAATTCAGTAATTATAAGTGTAGTCATTGTAGAGATTTCTCAATTAATACTCTTCCTTTAATAAAAGAAAAATACATCTCAACAGGAAAAGTTCAATTTGCTTACAGAGATTTTGTAAACCCGAGTGTTTCATCCATGGGATTAAAAACCGCAGGTGCAGCCACTTGTGCTCAAAACCAAGGAAAGTTTTGGGAATACAACGAATTATTATACAAAAATCAAGATAAGATTGACGATGTGTTTATCAGAAAATTAGCTAAAAATATTGGTTTAGACGAGAAAGCTTTTGAAAATTGTCTTAATAGTCCAAACACAATACAAGCAATTGCTAATGATTATAAGGATGGAGAAAACTTAGGAATAACAGGCACCCCAACATTTTTCATCAATGGAAAAAAAGTTGTTGGTGCTAAGAGTTTTGAAGAATTTGGCAAGATCATCGATGAAGAAATAATAAATGCTACAAAACCAATAAACACAACAAACAATAAAAGAGATTAATAAAATATTAATAATAAACATATTTATAAACCATTCTTCACATCCTTATTTAATAATAGTTTTAAATAACTTTAGTTTTAAATAACTTTAAATAAATTTATTTTAAGGGGTGAATTAATTTGATCAACATAGACTTGGATAGTATGCCAACTGATTATTCTAGTATTAAAAACCAATATGATTCTTTAAGTAATATTCCTAAACCTAGTTTTCATGGTTACTCTCCTGATTATGATAAGATTTTTGAGATTGCTTCAAAATATTCTAACACAAAAAACTTCATAATTCTTGGTAGAGGAGGATCAGTAACAGGAATAAAAACGATCTTCGGAGCACTGGCCAAATTCGTAACATCAAAAAAAGTTTTTGTAATTGACACTATAGATCCCGAATACATTAATTATATTAAAAGAATTTGTAAACCAGAAGATTCAGTAGTCGTTGCAATTAGTAAATCAGGCAACACAATCGATGTTTTAGAAAACTTGTTTTGTTTTCAAAACTACACAAAAATAATAGTTGCTCAAGGAGGAACACTTCGAGAATTAGCTAAGAATAATGAACTAGAATTTATTTCCCACCCAGAAATTGGAGGAAGATTTAGTTCAGGAACAGAATCAGCTCTTCTAGTTGCGTCAATGATATTCATTGATATAAAACAAATCGTTTCAGGAATGAACAGTTTTTACAATGATAAAAAAAACTTGGAGAAAGCAAAAAGATTATCTTCATCATTATTTATTGCAGAAAAACAAGGTTATGAAGAAGTTTACGCCCCTGTTTATAGCGAAGCACTCTCGGAAAGTTGCGAATTATTCACTCAATTAATGCACGAAAGTGTTTGCAAACAAGGACAAGGACAAACATTCTTATTTATGAGAGGTCCTGAATGTCAACACCACAGCAATCAAAGATACTTTGATGGTAAAAAAAACATTCTTGGTTTATTCACAATCGTAGATAATTCTAGAGAAGAAATTTCTTTAGAAGTTGATTATAAATTTTCAGATATGAGTGTTAAAGGGTTTGAATTAAAAATTCTTAATGGCGAAAAACTTCAAGAAGCTTTAAAACACGAATACTCAGGAGTAAAAAAACATAGTGACGAACTTAAAATTCCTAATGCAACAATAATAATTGATAAAATAACGCCTTTTTCTTTAGGAGAACTAATAGGTCTTTGGAATTACACAGCTGTTTACTCATCTTATCTTAGAGGGGTTGATCCTTTCAACCAACCAGGCGTGGAAGACAGTAAAAATATTTCTATAGAAGAAAGAAGAAAGTGAATTTATAAGTAAATATGCTAGCGCCAATCGAGGCAACATTCTGACTTTGTGTTTTGAAGTCAGAATTATAGTTGCCGTGCCCTAGCATATTTAAATAGAATAACAGTTGAATAAAACTATTTCAAAACTTTTCCTTTCTTATAAGTTTTTTTTAATCGTCGACCGAGATAATAAACTGGAGCGAACAACAAAATAGTTATTATAGCAGAGGTTATGGATGAAATCGTAGAAGTATTCAAGTTAGGCAAAGTATCATTAAGAAAAGTATGAATAGCATAATTAGTAAGCACAAAACCAATAGCTATCATGCCAGGAAGGTGAGGCTTCTCAATTATTATTTTCATGTTCTTAAAAGCTAAAAGAACTGTTCCAGTATACAATATGAAAGTGAACAAATTGTATCTGGTAAAAATCAACCATGCAAACAACAAATAAATTATTATAGAAAACCATAATGATAAGATTATCTTCTTCCAATCAGATTTCTTTTTATTCCTATTAAGTTTATTTCTAGTCATCCTCTATAAGAAATAATTATTATGACTCTTTTTATGTTTATTGGATTTATGTTTATTGAAAAAATCTGGATACAACTAAAAAAGTACTTGTCTAAGCCCATTTATGATTAAGCTTATTAATCATCTCGTACTTGTTAGAACATTTTCTTAGTTCTAGAGAGAGTTCTTCTCTACCTAAAGAATCAGCTATCCATGTAGCAAAGTCATTCCTATTTGGAGAAATGTGTTGGTAAAATATGGCGTCAGGCATGGTTCTAAGAGCTTCTCTGAGTTCATCAAGATTGTTTATTGCTCGACCATCAGCTAAAAAGAAAGCGTTAGGATTAGGAACAACAGCAGTATTTTGTTTAAGTTGTTCTTTATTTTCTAATAATTCTTTCTTCCCTTCAACTACTTTTTTCCCTTGTTCATTCTCCTCAGAACGAGACAATAATAATGTATCAGAATTAATTTGTGAAACTAAAGATTTTAGTTCAGAAGATTTCTTCTTAATATCTTCTTCAATGTTATTCATAGCTCTCTTAATGCTTTGTTCCCTTTCTTTAAGATCAAACCACTCATACTCATACTCTTTAAGATCAGCAATCTTTTTCTTAATAGCAAGTTCTAAGTCTTCTTTATGTAAATGATACTCTTTACCTTCTAACTTACTATTGTGATAATCATGCATTTTGTTAATCAATTCATTTCCATCAAAGTTCCTTGAATCAAGATCATAATTTCTATTTATTAAGTTCTTTTCATACTCTGAAAAAAATCCTCCTTCTAAAGATTTCTTAACCTTACTTGATTCAGATAAATAATTCTTATTAGTAGCGTCATTAATATTTGAAACACCATCCCCTCTAGGAATAAAAGAATTAGATTCCCCAGTTGTTATGGAATCAATACCATTAATTGCTTGTTCAAAAGCTTTGATTTCATCAGGAGTTATCAATTCTTGATTATTAGTAGCTTCATTCTTTTCATTTTTTTTCTTTTCATTAGTATCAACTTCAAACTTACTAAGACCTTGTTTCGCCCTTAATCGTTCTTTAAGCTGAGCACTACTATATTTCAAACCATTAGAATTATTATTTTTAGGCAAATCCTTATCAATTATTTTCTTATTAAATTTAGAATTTTGATTATTCAAATTATTATTTAAATTATTCAACAAACCTTTATTAGGATTATTATCAGAATTAACATCTTTATTAGAAACAATTCCTAAACTACCAATTCTATTCTCAAACTTTTTATTAAGAGAAGCAGGTTTTTCAAAAACATCAGAAGCAGATTGTGGTAACTTTCCAGGATCTTTCTCTAATTGCTCTTCTTTTGAAAAGAAACTTTTAATATTCTCCACTATTACTGAAAATATCAACTATCACCCACCTCTTATTCTCTATAAACTACTCACTCATTTATAAAGATTACGAAGATTTATCTGACTAATTCAAGAAACACAAATGACAGAATTGCCATAATTTTAGAAGATAAAAGGGAAAATCAACCACAAAATATGAAAAACTTAAAAACAAAACTAATAATTATAATTAAATCATAATTAAATCGTGATTAAAAAGTCAAAATAAATATTAAAAAAAGTCAAAATGGATATTAAAAAAAAAATCTTAACAAGCATGATAATAGGCTTAACCATAATTATTCTATTAATCTTAACTATCAATAAACAAAAAACTGATGACGCCGATTCAAATTTCCAGTTCAATGATTCAAACTTTCAGTTCAACATTCATCAAGAGATAAACAACGATAACGAATACAAATTATTCATAATAAACACTACTTTCAATAATGGTTCATTAATAAAAGCTAAAAAATATAGTTATACTAAAAAACAATTCGTTGATGAATGTGAAGAAGAATACGATACTTTAAGTAAAAGTTGGAAAAACACTCTCTGGAAATCAAAAACGCCTATTGCCAGTCATTGTTTCAACCACATCAAAGTTCCTCTAACAACTGAAGAAGTCAAAATAATGATAAAAAATAATTCTTATAAAAAAGCTAGTGAGTGCAAAAAAGAAAATATTTGTTATGAACTAATTAAACAATGAAATCAAAGCAAAAAAAAACGAAACCAAAGCAAAAAAAACAAGAAAACTCATTGCTTAATTCCAAAAATCATTAATACAACTCGTAATAAAGAGCAATCTTCTTTCCACCACTACCTGCATAATCCCTAAGTTTAGCAGGAATCTTTGCTTGATAATCATAAACACCATAATTTCCTAAGGACGAATCATTAATGTTAGTAACAAATAATATTCCTTCTTTATCAACAAAATCATACTCAGAATTATTACTTGCATCACCACTAGCATCCCATAATATTCCTGTTTTAAAATCCCAATTAACACCACTATTAATAACAGGTACTTCATGCAAAGAACGACCCATAACAACCAAGTTAGTAGTATTTATAGGATTGCCAGTTCCTAAAGTCCAAACATTATTAATAGAATCATTAAAATCACTCATGTTCAAAGCTTTATCTAACTCAACAAAATCATTACTAGAACTAGTATTATAACTCTTTTTACCTAAGGCTTGCAAAGAATTAAATTGAATATTATTATCAGAATCAGCAAAGTAAACTAAACCACTATTCTTAGTAACACCTGTAATATTAAAAATAGTATTATTATCTACTGTTGATAAGAGTATGTTAGAAGTTATGTTCCCAAAAAACTCTGTATAACCAGGAACACTAATATTAATTTCATATACATTATTACTCTCATTAAGCTCAAGAATAGTTCCATTACTACTAACAGGAGCATCTATCTCAACATAAAGTTGAGTTTTACCAGGTTTATTAATTAAGTAATAAAAACTTATATTATCATATTGATGATTACCAAACTGATCTGTTAAGTTCAAACTAAAATTAGTTAAGAAAACACCATTACTAATATTACCATCATAAACATTAACAGTAAAATTATTAACAGTGTCAGAACCACCATTATTCCAAATAGTTAAATTAATACTTAAATTCATTTGTTCCTTGTAAGGCCCTGGAGTAATAGATAAATTTCCTTTATTAGTGTGTAATTCAGGAGGTTTAATTATTATTATCCACTCATCACTAAAACCCACATTACCATAAGCATCTACACAACTCACACTCCAATTATGAGGACCTACTCCTGGAATCCTAGGATAAAAGAATTGAGACAAACCTTCTTGAATAGTATCATCAGACTCACCAGGAATACCATCAACTAATAAAGTACAATTACTAACAGAAGAAAGAGCATCATTGACCTTGTAAGCAAAAGTAACACTACTATCAGCCTCAGTAGTATTATCAGGAGAAACCAAATTAATAACAGGCGATTTTGAATCATAACTAATATTAAAAAAAGAAGCATCATAATCATCATTATATTTTGTTTTTGAAGCTTTAGTTACAGCATAATATAAACCTATATTTTGATTAAAAACATTCCATTTTAATGTTTCTTCACCATTAATGTTGGTTGAACCTGTAAATCTTGTAATAAATTTTTGTTCAGCTCCCTGAGTAACATTCGTTCCAACCCTCTGATAAAAAACTGATTCAGCATTACTACCCCAAGTATCATCATTACTTAAATAATCACTATTTGTTCCTTTAGATATACCTGTAGTGGGAGTTTCCCCACCTACTGTGAATAAACCATAATTAAAAATCACATCTCCTGTTTCATAAAGAACTGCTTGAAAAAAATCTTTCAAATTACTTGTTCTTTGAGCATAAGTTGTTAAATTAAAAGTATAAATTACTTTACTAACTGCTCCAGAATTATTAATTGTTTCCCAAATACCTGCGTTAGTATTTACATATAAATCATCCCATAAAGGAGCAATCATAGGAGTTGATGCAAGTGAACTTCCTCCTGTTAATAAATTTTGATACCATCCTGAAGTTCCTGAAATTGTCGGGCTTAAAAAACCATTTGTCCAAATATACATTGTAGAACTAGGAGTTCTATCAAAAAGAGGAAAATTCCAAGGCAAGGTTCTTGTATAACTTGTATCATCATCATTGTTATTTGAGATTAAAGTGGCTGAAGATTGCCACGACTCTATCGTGTGAGCTAAATTTACTCTAGAATATTGAGTAGTCCAACAACTAGGTGTTTGAGCAGTACAATAAGTAGCAGGAGTAACAGCAACAGAAGATGCACCAGTATTATTATAATAAACATAATAATCAGAATAATTCGCATATAAAACAGTTGCTAAAAAAACTATTTCTGCATTAGTACATTTTCCTCCATTATAAGTTGTTGAAACAACAGTAAAATTAACAAGATTACCATCTGCATCAATAACCCTTAATTCATCACAACTAGCAGTATTACTAAGAGTAACATTGATTTTAACAGGCCAGTTTTCTCTATCGTGAACTCCTGGTTCATAAACTCGTAAGAGTTTTCTTTTATTCCACGATGTGTTCCACCAAGTTACTAATGGTTGCTCAGAAGAAACAATTATATCTGTGATAGTATTTGCTGATAAAGAAAAATTGTATAAATCAGTAGTATTAATTAAAATAGTTGCATTCTCTCCTGCTTGATCACCATATTCATAATCTAATTTTGTAGTGTTTGAAAACACATTAAGAATAAACTTGATATCAATTGTTAAAGTTCTATTCACACTACTTGAGTAATGAGGAGTACTAAAAGTATCATAACATTCAATAGACCAATTAACAACAGAATCATTTAATCCTGAAATTATGAAACTTAAAGGAGTGTTTTCTTGAGGAGAATAATGAGTTTGATTAATAGTACCATTATAAATTAAAGAACAATTACTAATAGAAGATGCTTGATCATTAACTTGATAACTAAAAGTAACATTTCCATCAGTATCAACATAATTATTTTTAGGACTTAAAATTGTTATTTCAGGAGGATTATTATCAATTTTTATATTAACCTCCGTATCATACAACCCTAAATTACCAAGAGTATCATTTGCTCTTGCTCTAACTTGATAAGAACTACCATCTGCTAATAAAGAAATATCCCATGAGCAATTAAAAGGAGCACTTCCATCACTATCATTACAAGCGTTTTTCCAAACATCATTAGGATTTTGTCTATATTCAAACTGAACATAACTAATAGTGCCTACGCCAGCGTCAACTACAGAAGCATTTAACATATAAGAAGTTCCAGAAATTTGAGCACTAGTTAAAGGTTGTAAAATAGTTGTTACAGGTCCTGATGAATCAATAATTATGTTCTTAGTATTACTTATCCCTAAATTACCAAGCTTATCATAACACTCAACATAATAAGGATGACTTCCTTCTCCAGAAATTGAAATGACAAAACTATTTTGTAATTGTGTTATTGAATGATTTGTTTTTTCCAAAGTAGAATCCACATAAATACTGCAATTACTAATTGCATTAGATCCTACTCCTAATAAAGCATCACTAACATTATAAGTTATCGTAAAATTTTCTATACCATAAGTATTATTTACAGGGTCTTCTAATAAAACAATTGGACCATTTCTATCTATAGTTATATTAGTATGAATATCTGATCCACCAATATTTCCAAAACTATCATTCGCATAAACTCTAAATTCATAAAATAATCCATCGCTTAATGAAGATATATTCCAATTACACTGATAAGGACCACCATCAGTATCATTACAAGCACTCTTCCAAGTATCTGTAGAATTAATTCTATACTGAAATAATACTTCATCTACATTTCCTACTTCATTATCTATAATTGAAGCACTTGCTAAAATTAAAGAACCTGAATTATAAGAGTAATTAGCAAAGTTTTCAGGTGTTAATAAAGTATTTACAGGACCATTAGTATCTATCCCTACAACAACATAAGCATCACTTGTTAAACCATCATTATCTGTTACTCGCAATCCTAAATAACAACTAATTGAATTATTAACACATTGATCTTGATTTAGAGAGTTCCATGAACAAGTTGTAGAACCACCATTACAAACAGTAGTTGGTGAACTAAATAAAGAATTATTATCATACCTAAATAAATAATTACTAATTGTTCCATCATTATCTGTTGAGGAAGAACCATCAATATTAAATGTTCCTGAAACCCAAGTATTATTTGTTGGAAAAATAATTATTGATAAAGGATGATCATTAATAGTGACATTATAAGAATTTGAAAAAGTTGTTGGAGCATTATCAGCATAAGCTTTACATCTTACTGACCAAGAAGTATTACCTGCATGTTCCCCTGAAGAACTAATATTAAAAGTGTATTCACAACTAGTTCCTGGTTGATCAGAAATAAAACTTTGATTCTTCTCAGCTTCTAAAGTTACTGTTGGAGGAGTAGTTTTATACAACTTTAGTTTAATATTATCAGTGTAAAACTCATAACCACCATTAATAACAAATCTATCAAAAGAAGTAACTGAATTATCAGTTGCTGATAAAGAATCTAATTCTGAAGAACCTGAAGAATCATAAACAGTTATATTAATATTATTCGAATCATATATTTGTTTTACTCTATACCATGTATTCAAAGAAGCCCAACTAGTAGATTTAGATGCAATATTTCCTGCACTTGACCCCCCACTAGATCGCTCTTCTATTGCAAATGTTTTTGAAGGATTAACATCTGTTTGTCTAAAACCATAACCAGCAGCATTAGAATCAGTAATAGAATATCTTGTTTGTGCTCCTCCATCTTCATTAGGCCTCATCCAATCAAACCATACTTCATAACTAGTTATGTTTCTACTAAAAACTCTGTAACCACCGTTAGGATCATTATTAGTTGTTTTAGTTATTACTCCTCCATAACCTGAAGCAGTAGTGTAAGAAACAACTCCTGAACTAAAATTATTCCAACCATCAATATTGCCATCTTCAAAATCATCATAAAAGAAATAAACATTTTCAGGATTACTAGGAGGATTAGTTGCTAAACTATTACCATAATAAACATAATAATCATAAGATTCTGAAATTATTTGATCTTGAGTTCTAAAAGAAATTTCAGTTGTTGCTGAGTTAAATGGAGAATTATTTATCCTATCTAATTCAGTCCAAGATTGTCCATCATAATAAACAATTCTTAAATCATCACCATCACTCTGCATATCAGCTGAAGTAGTGTCCAGAGTGAAACTAACAGTATAACCTTGTTCTAAAACTCCTGTTAATGAAATGTTTAATCTTCTCCTATAACTATAATTTGTGTTCCACCAATCAGGTTCTGAAATAGTTAAGTTTCCACAATCATAATTATCTTGATCTGATAATAAATAATTTGAAGTCGTGTTCATTTCCAACCATGAAGAGGAAGAATCATTATAATATTGAATTCCTATTGCTACTTGTTCACAATTTATTCCTTTATCAGTACATCTTGCTTTACAAGTTTGATTAAAATAATAATTACTTTCAGATTCATTTATTAACAAATTATTTTGAGGTTCTAACATTGTTGATTCTAAAAATCCTGCTGCAGCAACACTCCAATTCTTCCCACTAACAGGATAATTTCCAACATTAGTTGCTTTATCAATTCCATAAATATTAGTTAAATTAAAAGGTCCTGAGAATATTAATTGATACTCTACACTATAAACACCATTGTTTGTTCCAGAATCACAACTTTTCGCACTATCAGTTAAAGTAACATTAATTTTTCCATAATTATCAGGCAATTCTATTTCAGCATAAACTTTATCTAAACCACTATAAGTATCACTCAAAGTAGCATTTATACAAACATATTCATTAATTTCAAAACTTGTTTGATTAATATCTGCATTAGTTATTGCTGGTTGAGTATTATCATAACCTGAATTTCTAAAATCGCTAATATTATAATTATTAGAGGTAGAATTATCATAACATTCTATTTGCCAAGTAAAACTTCCAAGAGAAGGAGTAAAGCTAATATTTGTAATAGTGTTTTCTAAAATAGAATTATTAGTTGAAACAATTGAACCATCTACCGCTAATGAACAATTCTCAATTCCAGAACCTAAATCATTAACTTCAAACTCAAATTCAGCAGGCAAAGAATTAAACCAAAAACCATCTCCAGGATTATAAATAGTTATTTCAGGATTATTATTATCAGTACAAACACAAGTTCCAGAAGATCCCCCTGAACAAGCACCATCAAGGTATAATCCACAATCTAAATTACATTCAGTATCATCACAATAAGCTTGTCCTGAACCAATCCACACATCACCCATTGTTAATGTGTCAGTTAATAAATTACTATTTCCTAAACCATCACAATCATCACTTCTATCAGCAGGAGTTCCTTGAGGATCATAATAAATAATTCCTGAATTACTACAATTGCTTAAACAAGTTGAATTAGGAATTGGCGAGTAAGCTCCAGAAACATTTCCTAAAGCAGTACAATAATCACAATAATCAGCTCTTAATAAACCTGAATTATCAAGTGAAGCCCCTGTTCCATCACTACAACTAACATTCCAATAACAAGTTTCTTGAGAACTAGGATTAGTTCTATTATTATAACTACATACACCACCATCATTATCATTAATACAATAACTAGGTGCTTCTTCAGTAGATTCTGAATAAGAACAAGAATTGCTACAACTCTTATCATAATAACAAATTCCCGAATTACTTCCAGAACCTAAACCAGCAGTAACATTAGTATCTGAATCACATTCTGCTCCACAACCTTGATCACAATCAGCAAGAGTAGAACCACAAAGTCCTGAACCTAGATAAACATAAGAACCACAATCAGTAATTGTTGCGTTACAACCATAATCTCCTAAATCCAAATCTCCAGATAAACAATTAGGAACACTTGAAAAATAAGAACAATTATAACCAATATGAGTAGAAGCATTCGCTGAATTATTAGTGCCATCAAATTGAGCTCCACATTCAAATAAAGAACTCCATTCTTGAGATGAAGAATAACCACAAACCCTATATCCTTCCACACTTAAATCACAAAGAGCATAATTCAAATCATAAGTATTTCCTGAATCATTATAAACACAATCATTAGTGTCATGAGCACAATACCAACCTGTGAAAAAATACGAAGAATCATTTACACAAGTTCCATAGTCTGTTCCTCCTCTCTCGAATGAACCGCAAACATCATTATCTGGAGAATTATCATAACTTACAGCTTTACAATCAAAACCATCAACAATATCTGAGTGGCAATGATAAGTATAATCGCAAAATTGATTATTACTACAATCAAGATGCGTATCACAAAGTACATCAATATTTGATTCTGAATTATCACTTGAAGAATGTTTTGAAGTACTTGGTGCTCCTGGCAAAGTATTCTTACAAGCCATGTAAATTGTTTGTGAACCAACATTCAAGGTTGATGAATAAGTACAAATTTTAGGAATGTTCTGTTCATAATTTCCACAGTTTATTCTGCCATTACTAACCATGTCATCATAACTTTCATCTAATAAACTTAAGTAGCAACTAGCATTTGTATCTATTGTTGCATTTATATCAGGAGTTTGATCTTGAAATGCATAAGTTTCAGAAGTATCTCCTCCTATTGAATTTATTGTTATTTTTGGTACTCCATAATTATAAACATTAAAATAAACATTTGTATAATTCTGATAATTTATGTTCCCCCAAGTATCATTAGCCCAAACTTTCGTTACATTGTACAATCCTGAATTTTGCGTATTTGTAAAATCATAATAATAAAGTTCTTTATCAGATTCCACTGTCACTTTTAAATTTGAGTAAGTAATATTATCATAAACAGTTGATGATACATAATCATAATTAACTCCTCTTATTCTTACATTCCTATTATTTGGATTCTCCCAAGCAGATAATAATGCTGAGTTCGTTGTTGATAAAGTGTAATCTCCAGCACTAGAGATTGAGAAAGTTCCTAAATCAAGCCACGAACTACCGTTATATAATTGTAATTGTATATCAGGATTATTATTACTTCTAGAGTTACTTCCAGAGTTGGAATAAAAATCAACAGTTATGGTTATGTTTACATAACTTATGTTTGTCCAAGAATCATTTGTTATTTGGTTTTGAGTTATCCAAGATTTATTTGCTTCATTATCTGGAGAATTTATTACATAACAAGTAATATTAACATTATCAATGTAAGAATAATCTCTTCTTCCACTACAAGACTCTCTGAATTGCACCCAACTGGTTGAAGATAAACCATAAGTTGTTAAGT
>Ga0114934_10001743_pt1 | contig 14095 bp, 5 predicted proteins | sample 4SBtaG_2_FD_99695 | JGI IMG/M metagenome (GOLD analysis project Ga0114934, IMG submission 99695) | Deep subsurface microbial communities from Kolumbo volcano to uncover new lineages of life (NeLLi) - 4SBTROV10_white metaG | ecosystem: Environmental > Aquatic > Marine > Volcanic ... | reverse complement strand
ATGCTGCTAGTTCTGCTGGAACTACGTCTGGTGATGTTACTATTCCAGATTCTTTAAAGGTGTAAACTATTAATACTTTCTATTATTTAGGAGAATTTCTGTGATTGATCTCGAAATCATAAATGGTGATATTAATTTTGCTAATGGCCAACCTGTCGTGATAAGTGATGAACAAAAACTAGTCCAGTCATTAGTAAAAATATTAGTAACACCGCTAAGAGCAACTTCAGTAAGACCTGGTTATGGTACATATCTTACTAATATATTGGGACATGCAAATATACCTGACCACATATATCTTACTAAAATTAGAGACGCTATAGAGGACGCTATCAACAATCTTATGAGACAGCAAGCTGAGGCATCAAAGAGGCAATATGTTTCCGGTGGTGAGAGGATAAGAAACTTATTATATGTTGATGTAGTTAGAGATCCGGTAGACCAGAGACAACTGGATATTTATATTGGTGTCAAGGCTGGGTCCGGTAGTATAATAGAGAAGCAGTTTGTAATAGCACCTGGGCAGTATGTAACTGAAGCTTATATGAAAACAACTCCTTCAGTCGGTGCTGGGGGTTATTAAATGTCTAAGAACTTTAATCAAGTTTTGAATTCACTAAAAAGACGATTAACTGCGACTTTACCTTCGGTGGATTTATCCGATGGAGCTATTATCAGGGAATTGATTGATGCTTATGCCCAAGAAGCAGCAATAATATATTCTCAATTAGACACTATACAGAATCTCCAATCAATTCGCACTGCATCTGGCAATAATTTGGATAATCTAGCAGCCAATTATTCAAAACAGAGGAAAAAGGCTAGTTATGCCTCGTCCATGGTTCTATTTACTCGTGCTAATTTGTCAGCTAATGATTCTATTTTTATTAACAGCGGTATTATAGTATCAACATTATCTGTATCAACGTCTTCAGGAACACCGGTACAGTTTAAAACTGTCGCTGAAACAATTATGGATGGTTCTCAACGAGAGATATTAAAGGCTACTGGGAATCAATATAGATCTTTCTTAGATTCTTATGGTATTTCAGACCAGTATGCTATCGCAGTACCAGTAGTAGCAACAGCACCAGGTACTGCTGGTAATGTAGCCAGAGGAAGTATCCGTCAGCATAGTATGAGTAATATAGGTCATGTTATCAATATAGTTGCTGGTACTGGCGGGGCTGATAGTGAAACAGACGAAGATTTTAGAAAGAGATTATTATTAGTGTTTGCTGGTAGTAATTTATCCACGGAATTTGGACTAAGATCTTTTATTTTAGATAATGAAGGAATACAAGATGTAGCAATCGTGGGGCCTGGGAATCCCCTTATGATTAGGGATGGGTCTAAAGTAGAAGGGGGTGTAATTGAAGTACCCGGTTCCGGTGGGATGATAGATGTTTATCTAGCCGGGAAAAAATTAGAGAGAAATACTGAGAGCTTTATTTTTGTTGATAAAAGTCCCAATGGTGATGTTACAGACTCTTCTAATGACTATGTCTTAGGAGTTGCAACATATACAGATCCATTAACAAACGAGCTAATAAAGTTGGATTATCATAATAGAAAGGCGTTGATAGATAATTCTTCTATTGAATTAATGCAACCGATAGATAGTATTGTTAGTGTCTCTGGTTCTCAATCCGGCACTTTTGCTCCGGGTATTAATTATACTTTGTTGAAAGATATAAATACGTCAGATTCTACGGTTTATAGCAACAGTGGATTTGGTAATGATAGACTTAAATGGCTTTCTAACACAATTAGAGTGACTAATGAGCCACTTAAACGAAGTTCTTCGACTATGCAAGATTTTACTGCTTATACTGATATAACATCAATAGACGACATATACTACAATATAAAAATTAATCGAGAACTAGCAATAGTTACTGACCAGACTGATATAGTGAGTAATGTTGTGGCAAATCTTAGTTATGATCCTACAACCGTAGTAAAGATTATAACTAAGCATTCTCCGATTACAAATATAACTTCAGTAGAGAATTTCCTTACTGGAGAGAAATATAAGGTAGAGTTTTTCTCTACTGATGGGTATGCTTATATATCAGGCAGGTCATTACCTAGTACGAGTGATACGGTTCTAATTAGTTATGAGTGGAAAAAGTTTGCCAATCCATTATTCGATTACGGTCTAGCTGAGAATGCAATTCTATGGTCTAATCGTAACACCAGTTTATTGAGTGCGACCAAGTCTTCTAGTTCTGGAGCTACTAATACATTCTGGCCTAATGCTTACGGTGTTGTTTCACCCACCAGCAGTATTTCTAAAATAGGAACTCTCAAAACACCTACTGAGTTAATGGTTACTGCGAAATGTAAATCTTTGAATACTAGAGCTGTTTACTTACAGGGCACTACAATGACTATGGTAATTAATCAGTCTCAAACTCTGTCTGAGGTGCCTTCTTTGGACAATACGGATACTTATTTGGAATTTCATATTACCCCTCCTAAAGATAGCAGAACTGGTGCAGTAGTTGGTGGTACATACGATAGCGATTTAATTACATCTTATAAGGTTCTAGCTAGGAAGGGGGATTATATAGGAAGAGTATATCCAAATAATAATCCATTAGACATTGATGGTACTTTGACAGTGTCAACGTCTGAAAATGAGTCTGCGTATGCTGAAATTATTTATGAAAACGTTACATCTGGAGAGCCAGCGACTTATGTAGATTATATTACTGATAGTAGTGATGCTACATATATTGGTATTAAGGCGTCAGATATTTCCACTCCCAGTACTGGTGACACTATATCTATCTCCTATATATGGGAAGTCCGTCATCCCATATCGCAAGGAGCTTCTCTGTCAAAGTATCCTGACGGCTCTTATAAATATATTCTAGGGTCAGAGTCCGGCACTAGCGATAATGTGATTCGTAATGTGAATAATCCTTCATATCGTAATCCAAACACTGGCACTGCTAATTTAGGAAATTATGATAAGATATCATATGTTGGTTCTATCAGCTCTGTTAATTCGACACAAATTTCTTATAAAAAATTTATTACCCTTGATAGAATAAGCATATCTGATTTGCAGTCTCCGTCTGACCCTACCTTTACTGATATCAAAATTCAGCAACTACAATCACCGCCTGATAATAGTACGTATTCGATTAATTATACATATATTGCTCCAAAAGTGGGTGAGAGAATAACAGTAGCCTATCTGTATAATAAAATGGTAAATGACATAACTAAAGAGGTCGAATCGCAAAGACTTATAAATACTGATATTTTAGTAAGAGAGGCTATAGAAGTTCCGCTTTCGGTTGGATTGAGTGCAGTGATATCAGACGCTGTGGACCCTGTATCAACTCAATCCGATATTGCTACTTCTCTTGAGAGTTTGCTTAGTACTAATGCTCTTGGTGGTTCTCTGGAGCCATCTTTTATAAGCTCAGAGCTTTTCAAAGCTGTTACGGGACTTGTTAGTGTTAATTTTACTAGATTTAGTAGGTTATCTGATAATAGTGGTGTAAAATCTATTAATCTAAATGATAATGAATATTACTCTATAGAACCTGCTAATATTGCTATAGTTGTGTCGTCAGGTAAAGAGAGTATTTATACTAATTACTTTACAGAGGGTAAAACTAATCCTAGCTTCACTCGTACGGGCCAGGCTTCTACGTGTCCGGCTGAAAAACTAATAGTGGCAGATCCTAAAAGCTGCTCACCTAGATAGGGGATAATTCGTGCCGGTGCCATTCAGAATATTAAGTGCAATTTCTACGGCAATTGATAGCGTAGAAATAACATTTAATCATAATGTAAATTCTAATCTAACTGAACAGAATTTTACTATTTACCAGGCGTACGGTCTCGGTGAATTGAAAATATTATCCATTTCTGTAAAAGATAGATATCCTAATATAATTGTGCTTAAAACTTATACACAAATTCCATTTATGGTATATAAGATTGTTATGAATGGAGTCCGTGCATCTGATACTAATGAGTTAGTAGATACTAATTATAGTCATAATACTGTATTGTTTGATGGCTACTCGGAAAGAGATGAAATCTTGGACCGTATGGTTGATTCACTTTCTCCAATTATATCTAGGAAAACTAAGCGTAATACTAATGGTATAGAAGTAGAGACTAATGTAAGTAAACTACTACGCCCAGTGGCAGCTGAAGTTAAAGAGTTACAGGAAGAAGTTGAGAATGTTGCTGCTGACAATTATCTTTCTATTCTTATTGAGAATGAGAAACTGGTTAGAGGCAAGGGGCATTATGATAAGCTCAGTAGATATGGCGCCTTTGAAATAACACGAGTGTCTAAAGAACCTACTACTAGAGCACTAAAGTATAATGATACCAGCCGTATTTATTTTGATGGAGATGTCCAGCTTATAACACAGTCTTTGGTTGGATCACTAACAGACGATCGTATAGAAACTGATAATTATGGCAATTTGCCTAGTGGTTATACGTATTATAGATATTTATCGTATGATGATCCCGCGCTGGTAAATGCTGGAAGATTTTTAAGAAAAGAGAAAGATTATAAATATATATCTGTGTACGGTGCTGAAAGCGCGTTTTTGACTTCAACTCCATATAAATTGAGACTTAACAATGGCCCGATATTAAAAATTTTATTTGTAATAAATGTTACTACTCAGACAGTTTATCCTCTTACGAGTTATGCTCTTAAACGCAATTTTTATGATGCTAATAATGCTTTCATAGATGATACACTGGCAGATAATGAGTTTAGGCTGAATCCTTCAGTCGGCGGGTTTGCTCCTCCCGCTGCTGGAGATGAAGTTCAGGTAGTATATACTTATAATAATTCCACTCGTAAAATTATAGAAGATTCATTAAGTGTGACTGCGACTGTATCAATTCCTGCATCAAGAAGACCAGGAGACGCAATTCCTGATAATTATTATGCTGGTGTTAATATAAACACTGAAGATATAGGTGATACGACAAGCGAACCATCTTATGGACCGTCATATCTTGAAGAGGCTAGGCTTCAAGGTCTGTATTATAAACTGGCGCATTCTAACATTCTTGATTCAGATGGTACGTCAAGCGCGGGAAGCGGGGCTAGTTCTCTTGCATTATTTACTGTAAATACCTGGTTTGATGGATATGGAGATGCTCAGGGTGTTACAGTAACAAGAGTTGATGGAGTTTCTACACTTTGGGAATATAATGGTAACAAATATAATCTTAATCCGTTCCAAGAAGAGATTCAATGGGATCCCAGTCTATCAGGGCGCATACCCTGGGGACAATATATGGTTAATTATTCTACTCGGGATTCTATAACTTCGGAAGTACAAATTGAGTATGGTGTCCCAGTTATTGATAATAAAACTGTGCCAGCTGAGGTAGCTAGAAAGCGTTTACTTTCAATTCCTTCATCTATATATGTTAGTTATATTTATACTGAGAATTACTCTAATAATATTGATTATAGTGTTATTCTAGATAGTAAAAATATATATAGTATTGACCCACTAATGATTGGAGCTATTACTCCTATAAACAGTGCTTCCAGTAATTTGTCGTCTTCACAGTGGGTTAATGTTTCATATACTTATGAGAATGTCTTTGTCCAGAATAGAGACTATTCTTTGTTCGCTAATGTTGAAGAATGTTATGAAAAAGTAGAGGGAAGGGTATCTGTTGACGATGACGGTAATACTTTTATTAATACTCGTAAATATCCTATAGAATCTGTAAATTCTGTGTTTAGTGAAGGGACTGGTATTAAGTATCCGATAGTAGATATACAGGACAACTATGTGCAAATAGACGGTGACATAGATATTAAATCTGTTACTGAAGCATTAGATTTAAAGACTGTTACACAAACGGTAGATATAACATCTGCGGGTAAATCTATTACTTTGCCTGGGACACTTATTCTTAATGATGACCATTCTAGGTTGGGTGGTGATGTCTATGTTTCTATTCCTTATGAAGACAGTATAAAGTCTATAGCCGGTAATGGTTTAACGGCTCTTATAACAACTTCTCATATTCACCATTTACATACTGGTCAATTGATAACCGTACATGGTTCTAAAAATTATGACGCGCAGTATGAAGTAGCAAGTATATTAAATAATAAATCATTCACTGTCGCTTCTGATGTAACTACTACTGAATTATGTGATACTTGTGATACTTATACTGGCTATGACACTTATGGTGGGATATATTATAGTATAGACAAACTCAAATTAGACAAATTGGCTATTAGAACGGCGTACTTAGCAGGTACTGATACTAATTTACAAAATCTGGTTCAGAATTCTTATGAGTCTGGTAATGATCAGTTGAGGCTATCTGGTATGGGAGTAGATAGTCTTCGTCATACTTTTGAGGTGACACCAATTACCATCGGTGATGCTTATTATAAAACGAACCATCCTGAATCTATCGTTTTATTTAATACTGATGGACCATGTAATAATGCAACATCTGATATAGACAGTCTTGCAAGCATTAAAGGTTGTTTTGCTGGTAGTATAGACTCTTCTGTGGAGTTCGAAAATACTGTTTGTGTTTATGACGGTGGTGGATTTTGTTTGCTAACTGCTGGTATTCCGATAAATACAGATAACGCTTCTAGGCAAGAAGTAATAGATAGCGAGCATCTGAATGCTTCTACGCTTTTGTCTGGTGCTGGTGATCCAAATTTGCCTTCAGTGTATACAACTAGTGGCAAAACAAGCCCTAATTATAATGATACTCCCTCTGTCTGTTCGGATAGTAGTAATGTTGACCCGAATTTATATAATTTATATGCCCCTTGTAAATCGACATCTTGCTGTGCATATACACCGATGTTTCATAAAGAGGTGCCATTTATTGACGGTGAGACCGAGTTCTATGCTAAAAAAGTAGATCTAAATAATGTTCCTATATTGGATGATTTTGGGAATAATGTTTTGGTAAGACGTGAACCATACGGGGCGTATTCTATAGATTATGCTTCTGGTGTAGTATATCTTTCCATAGATCCAGCTAGTGTTGCAGCAAATACTCAGAAACAAGTACGCGTTAATTATGGAATTGCCGCTGCAGATACAAAAAATCCTTATATTACAAGGTTAGATAAGGTAGAACAGAGGCGTACTACTAAGGTGTCAGGTGCAAATGCGCAGATAGATGTGATAGAGGCTCTTTCTATAGATAGAGTAGAGGGAGGTACAATATATTTTTCTGATACTTGTATGCATGACGGCTCGGTGCATAAGTCATCTGTAGGGACTCTTAATAATATTTATGTCAATGTCACGGGATCGGGGTATACTAGCGAGCCTAATGTAGAAATTAGTGGTGGCGGTGGTACTGGCGCTACGGTACATGCAGTTTTGTTAGACGGTTCTGTTACATCTATAGTTATAGACTCTCAAGGCGAGGGATTTACATCAATCCCAACTGTAATGATTGATCCTCCTGGTGGTAATGGGGTTCCTGCAAGAGCAGTGGCATCTATTGCAGCAAAGGGGTCTACCGCTTCAAGATGTTTGAATTATCCTTATGCTCTTAGCGATGTTTCTGAACAATTCCAGGGTAAGTATACGCCGACCGGGTGCATATATGATCAGAGCACAACAGGATATAGTGTGTGTGCTAAAATGGATGGAGAAATTACATCTACTAAGACATCGCCGTCTACTGAAGATCCTGATTATATTTATAGACTGTCTGCGACTTCAAAAATACATGGAATTTGTTTAGAAACGAGTTGTCGTTTCTATACTCCGTCAGGAAAACAACAAAATTTCGTGGGACATAATGGTAGAGGATTATATTATCCTAATTGTAAAAATTCATTATGTCCTAATTATCAACCCATATGTCTTGGGCTAAATGATAAACTGTATGCAGACTATTCTTATGTTGCTGACAGTTTGATTGTAGATTATGTATACGGTGATAATGCGATAGATTGGTCACCGAATATGAGTGCTTTGAAGCAGCCAGGTATGAATTATCTTAATGTGGACAATGACGGTGATGAATATTATGTGTCTTACAAAATAGGTGCTAGAGAACCAGCATTATATGATAACTTTGCTTATGTTCTTGGGAGTACGGCGCTGAATGCGTCTAGCAGAAGATGGGCTAAGGAAACGTATCGTAAAGCGATTCTTGGTGTGATAGCAGCCTATTTGAGCGGTCCGACATTTCTCGGTGTTAGTGAGCTTGTAGAAATATTTACACAAACTCCGCCTGAGATTATAGAGGCTAATACATTCGGTTGGACACTTGGTAAGAATTATGTGTATACTGTACCACCTAGACTAACGGGGAATGAAACATATTCAGCGGCAATGGCTGTTTCTTCTGATGAGGACCAATCAGATGTTGGTCTTGTTATGAAGAATGATAATGTACTTCGTTATGACGGTGAAACTAATTTCAAAATTGCTTCTGGATCACTAGATTTGTTTATGGCACCAGAGTGGGAACAGCAGTCTGATGCTGCTATTATTGACTTAAATCAAAATAATTCCCAGGCTTTGCGCGGGCGAGATATTATAGATAATGCGTTGATTTATAGTGGTATAACTTATGACGACTCGAATGGCTATGTTCTAATAAGCGACAGTGGTGTATTAGATTATGTAATAGATGCTGGTAATATAGTTTCTTGGAAATCACTTGAGATTGATAATATGATGCTTCCGTCTTTTGTGGACGAGGCAGAAAAAGTTACTATTGATTTAGAAGTAAGGGCCTGGAGCGACGATGGATATGATATTTATTCGGACCAATCTTCAAATTGTGGAATGTATGGATTTGCTTATGATGATGAGTACGCTCCAGATTATAACAAAAAAGAAACAATAGAGTTTAAAACTATAACTGGGACTAATGGATATACATGCCCAGACAAAGAAATGCCGTCATGTGCAGTGGATTGTATAAATGGGTGCCCTGAGTTAATCTGTGATTGCTTAGAGCACTGTCAGGAAACTCTATTTGTTGATTTAGATAATGAAATAGCTAATAACGCAACGGACCATATAGGTAAGTATCTAACTTTTATTACTGGAAGTGATAGAGGAAGATCTTATGTTATCTCAGATGTAACTATACAGACTATTGCGCAGATGGAGATTAAGACTATTACTGCTACGGAGCCTGATACTAATCCCAAAATAGGGGACAGACATATAATCCCAGAATCGGTTGATAAAACAACTAGTTCTGGCGCGGAGAATGAATGGTACGGTCAAAAGAACAATATCGCGGTATGGAACGGAAAAGAATGGGAATTTATATCTCCTATTACTGGACAAACTGTTTGGGTTCTTGAATCTTCATACCAGTATAAATGGAATGGGGATAATTGGGTTATGGCTACTGTTGAGGACGTGAATACCCCAGGGATGCAATCCAGTAAAACAAAAATAGGATTTGTATTATCTGGATATCTGAGTACGTCCAGGGAAAATGAGATAGTGTATAGAATAAGCTATACGCCTAAGATTCCGTTTTTGTTAGATGATGTCCCCACTTCTAGGTATTTAAGGATATCACTAAACTTTACTTTGGATAAGACTGCATGTGACCCGTATTCCTATGGTTATAATTATGGTGCTTATCCTATTCCATACGGGTACGATGAGGTTTTGACTTGTGGAACTAGATTGGCTATTAGCAATATCGAGGCTTTTTATACGAGTCCAGTATGTGCCCAAAAGTCTTCAGTGATTTCCACTCTTTTAGATATTAGTGCAGATAAAGATGGCGATATGTTTTCTAATCGTATTTCTATATTTAGGGATATTTCTAATGAATTACATTTTAGGGTTTATGAAGCTAAAGAATATGCAAAAAGACATCTACAAGAAATAGAAGGATACGGTGAAGTTACTACGTGGCCTGATTATAATAAGTGTAGGTCATTCTACGAAGTAGTTGTAGATCTTGACAAGGTTTATGGTTCTAATGCTTTAGCAACTGACGCACACCCGTGTGGCCTTTCTGCTGATAGTTCTGACGTCGGCTCTGCGGAATGGACTACTAAAAGAAGACATTATTTTGGATTTTCATGGAAACTAAATGACGGTTTATCTTCTTGCGCGGCCATGGACAGTAATTTACATGTATTTATAGACGGCAATGAGTATCCCAAAGAAGACGATGCGCTGACAGACGGTTCAGAGTACAAGGCTATTGGATGGGTAAACCATGGTGTTTTATGTCCAGACGGTACTTTATATCAAGACGAAGTTCGTGAGGCAAGAAATGGTTTAGACCACTGGAAGCAGGTGGATTTTATTTCTAAGAGAGGTGGTTTTAATAAGATAGAATTGTGTAAAGTCCCCTCAGTAGAACCAGCCTTTATAGATTTCTATCTAAACGGTTGGTTTGAAGATACAACAAAACAGTGGGCGTCTTACGGTGTTTATAATACTATATCACAGCCAATTAATATTGATTATACTGAGAATATGTTAAAACTATATTCAACTGATAAATCTTCGAAATGGCCTTGTAATTTCGTTGCGGTGAATACATTACCATCAGCTGACAATGCTGATACTAGAACTCCCGCTGGGATATATGTTTCAAAAGTATATGATGGTTTAATTAGTAAAAATGAACAATCCGGAATACCGTCTCTGCATTGGTCTTCTGTTAAAGTAGTAGCATCTTCTACTACTTTACAGCGAAAGATGTATTCTAGGGCTTCACTTGGTTGTGGTGAAGTCCTAGATTATTGTGATGTTTATGGCTATGATAATTCTAATGATATCTACGGGTATGATTGTTATTCTGCAGGTGGATCCACTGAATTTGCAGTTATAGACGTAGGGAGTCCGATATCATCAGTCTGGAGCGGAATTAAAATATTTTATAGAACTTCTGAGTATTCAAACTTTATAGAAAACGGTGTCATTGTGCCATGGAAAATAGTTGATTATGATACGGATATTAATGGTATAGAATATGGATATTATAATTATTACGGCGGTGGTTATGGAACTGGGGTGATTCCTCCATGTACTGACAAATTTACATGTTCTTCAGATATTGACGCCGATGGTAGATATATACAATATAGGATAGAATTATTTACTGATGGTTCTTTTTCTCCTATTATCTATTCAATAGATTTTGGTTGTAATAAGAGGCTGATTAGCGATTATTTGTCACTGCCGTCTATATCTGGTAAGAATTTGTATATTACTCCAATAAATAGTGGGAATAGTTATACTACATAAGGAGACATAGGTGATAATAACTGGCCCTAACTCTGTTTGCAGTGGGAATACTATAGTACTTCATGCGGATCTAGGATATGATGAATATTCATGGTCTCCTGACGGAGAAAATACACAAAGTATTACAGTATCACCGACTACTACAACATCATACACAGTGACTGGGCGTATTGGAGGAGTAAGTGATACTTCTACTGCCCATTTAGTTACTGTTTATCCTCTTCCGTCTCCATCAATTAAATATCTTGTAGGTACTTTCGGTGGAGTGGAAGTCTGGGAGGATGCTATAGGTAGCCAGTCTATACCAGATGTTGGTTTATTACTAAGGTCTGATTATGGATATGCCAGCTATCAATGGTATAAAGATAATAGTCCAATCACTGGAGCGACTTATAGATATTATCAGGCAATAGAGGACGGGGACTATAAAGTGAAAGTCAGGTCGATATTGGGTTGTGAGAATTATAGCGGTATTTGCACTGTGGATATGGGTGATAGTCCTACTTGTCTGATGAGACTTTTAGATCCGGTGGAGAATTCAAAGAATGTCTCTCTTAGGAATAATATTGTATTTGATATAAGATTTAATTATAAGTCTTCTGGTAGTTCTCCATTTCCTTTCCCGTCTACTGAAGAAATAAGGGTTACCGTTATGGATGGTGGTATTCATATATTAAATTTTGCAGGTGAGTCTACAGCGCCTGGCAATGTAACTATATATAAGCCCACGGCTATTTTTGATAGCTATAGTGGAGATTGGATTATAACAGATAACCCTCTTGGAACGGATAGTGGGTATAGGTATGTAATAAGCAATATGTTGTTTGGTTCCGGGTCCACTATAAAGATTGATGTAGTTGTAAGATAGAGCAAAGGAGAGGTTATGGCACAGCCTACTTTTTATAGATATTACAATACAGAAACCGCCAATAACATGGGGCTTGATTATTCTGGTTTACCGACTTCTCAGAATACAAAAATAATAGTAAACCCAGATGGATCTTATTTATTTCGTGCCTTTCGATTTGCGCCCAGCGGCTCTAATGTACAGGGCATTGTTGCAAAACTTGATGCTTTTGGGGACCCAGAGTGGATTATGGGTCGCGATTTATCTGCGACCAACGGAGGCTCTATCCCAGATAGTTACACTGCGTATCCAGACATAATGGTGTCCCCGACTACTGGTAACGTGATTTACCTTGAGTCATATTATGATGGTTATTATCCCAGTATAATATTATGTGAATACGACTATGATACTGGTGTTAAGGTCAATTCTCAACAAAATAGATTGGGAATTAATCGCACATCGCCACGTTTATTGCCATCTTCCTCGGATAATAATTATATAATAGGTGGGACGATCGAAATAGGCAACACATTAACTTTCGGTGTTACTTCAGTCAGCGATTCTACGCTTCATATCGATCCAAATGCTTTTCTTACTCATTTAGGTGGCAATGGTACAGAAGTACAGTGGCCAAGTTCCGTAACCTATCCGGTATACGCGGGTTCTACCATCAAGGGGCCCATCTTTGCCACTCGTAGTAATTATAATAACTCTACTATTTATATATTCAATCCTTCTGATTCTGATGGTTCATTCAGCGGAAGATATAATAAGGCCATTACTTTTACGAATAATGGCACTACTTATTATCCCATGGATGATATATATGATATGAAGATTGACGATGATGGCTCTGTTTATTTTTGTGGACGCCAGTATGCAGACGGCGCGAATTATATTTATATCTGTAATATTGACCCGAGTGGTGTTGCGTCGACTGTTTTCTTTACGGATGGCCCTCGCATGTATACCATTCAGAAGGATTCAAGTGGTAATTTCCTGGTGGCGGGAATTGCGACGTTAGATTCTAGGGTATTTACAGCTAAAGTTAGTGCAGACATGTCTTTTATCACGTATCAGAAGAAAACCGATTCAGGCTCTGACCCATACAAGTTGGTAGCAAATTCAATGGGATCAACACTATCTCTTAATGATGGCATTGTGTTTGCGGGTAGGATATATGATTCGGCTTCTGCTCACAGTGGTGTGGGAATCGTGTCTCTGGACGCGTACGGTGAGATTAGTAATGAGTGTGATCCGTTTATGATAACCACGGATTTGTCGATTGCGTCGCCGCAGCCTAATGGCCAATTTGTTGTTAGTGATATATCGAATGACACAGCATGGGAAGAATATCGGACTTCTTAAGGTGAACTAGAATATGGCTTGTGATATTGAAGTAAGATTAGATAAGTATTATGATACGTCTCTTGACAGTACGGTAACCCTATCTGTCATCGATTGGAATAACAGCCCGGCTGGATTCACCGTGACGATTGTTAATTGGGGCGCTAGTTCATCACCCTATTACGGCAGTCCTGGAGTGCCTCTGGGGGCGTATAATCACACTTATACTAGTGCATCGGATAGTAGTTATTTTAATAATAATACTCGGTCGGTCTCAATCTACGTACAGGTAAAAGATAATAGTACTAGTGCTCTTACTGACTACTACAAGTATTTCACATATGCTCAGGATTCCACTCCTGCTACTAATCCGATATCATACGGCACTGGTTATCATAATAATTATTGCTATGCTGGACCAGTAGATGCTGGCCCTGATGAACATTGTTGCTATGGATCTAGCCCGTTTAATCTGTCTGGCGGGTCTCCTAAGGGTGGTACCTGGAGCGGTGATGGGATTATTGATGAGAATAATGGTACATTTGACCCTAGCTTATGGGTAGGTGATAATTATGTAGAGTATAGCTATGGTCCTTTTTCTGATACTAAAATTGTAACAGTTTATGATATCCCATGGGTATAT
>Ga0114934_10001741_pt1 | contig 14101 bp, 15 predicted proteins | sample 4SBtaG_2_FD_99695 | JGI IMG/M metagenome (GOLD analysis project Ga0114934, IMG submission 99695) | Deep subsurface microbial communities from Kolumbo volcano to uncover new lineages of life (NeLLi) - 4SBTROV10_white metaG | ecosystem: Environmental > Aquatic > Marine > Volcanic ... | reverse complement strand
GGGCAAGGGGCCACCATTGTTGCCAATAAATTAAATCTTTAAGGAAATCCCACATAAAGCCTACCTTAACCTTGATTAACTGTTAATTTTTTTGCATTGATGCCATCTTCGGTTGCTTGTAATGCATTTGCGCGTCTCACAATCACATCACAATCATAAATACCGACTTCGTCAATATTTTCGCAATCTGAAATTAATGACTCTGGCACAAATTCACCTTCAGCAGCTTTTCTTTTGGCTGAATTTGTTTCCATCTCAACAAGGACATCATCAGAAGATTCAAAATCAAATCCTTCTATTTCCATAAAATTGCCTAATACGCGAAGTATTTTCCATGCAGGTCTTGCTTCACCTGCGGGTTTTACAACACCCTTGAATGATTGGCTGAGTCCGTTAATGTTGACGTATGATCCCGAAGTTTCTGTGAATGCAGCCATCGGTAATATAACGTCAGCATAGTCTGTTATTTCGCCATCTGAGAATGTTGATATAGCCACCACAAAATCAGCGTCATCCATAGCCTGACGTGCTTTTTTATGATGAATAATATCTTCCCCCGCTTCTATATTAAGCAGTAAAAAGGCTTTACAAGCATTTGAAAACATTTGTTGAACATTTTTGCCAGGAGCGCCATCAATAGCATGAGGGATAGCACCCGCTAAATAAGCTCCCGCGCTATTCGCGCCTTGGGTCATAGTGCCCACGGTAGATTGAGTAACCTTAGCTAATTTATTGGCAAGTGAACGTAAAGTCGCATATTCGGGATGCGCTTGTGCTATCGCCCCTAAAATAATGGCAGACTCTTTACCCTGGGTTAACAATTCAGCCGTTTTCTTATGAGAATCGCTCACTTTGATATCTTTTAATAATGCATTCCAGTTAGATTCTAATTGGGTCCCTGTTGCTTTTAGAATCGCACCTAATTCATTTGCGAATTGATTCGTTTGTACGATATGTTTACAGGCCAGTTTAAAATTAAATTTGTAATCTTGTTGATTTAAAACGCAAACTTTACCCATAAAAGTTGACTTACGTAATCTAACCGCCGCTAGAGGTTGTTCTTTACGTAAATTAGAACCAATCAATAAACTCGCATCGAGTTGTTCTAGTGACGCCAAATCTCTTCCAAGTTCAGGGAAAAGGGGATCCCATTCATCAGCTCTAAAATCTTGTTGTCTAACACGGTGATCAATATTGTTAGAACCTAAACTTCGCATTAATTTCTGTACTAAATAGGATTCTTCTAGCGTAGAATTCGGTGAAATAATGGCACCTAGCGCTTCGGGTCCCTCTTTTTGGAGGGTTGCATTAAGTGAACCCACCACTTTTTCTAAGGCTTTGTGCCAGTCACAAGTTACCCATTGACCATTTTCTTTTATCATGGGTTGTTTAAGTCGATTATCGCCATTGAGCGCTTCATAGGAATAGCGATCACGATCGGATAACCAAACTTCATTAACCGCTTCATTTTCTCGAGGTACAACACGAACCACTTCACCGCGACGAGTATGCACATCTATATTAGAACCGAGGCAGTCATGAGGTGCAATTGAAGGAGAACATTCTAATTCCCAAGGACGAGCTTCATAGCGAGAAGGCTTAGCGGTTAAAGCGCCAACGGGACATAAATCGATAATATTGCCAGAAACTTCAGAAGTCACTGACTTTTTAACAAAGGTTCCAATTTCTGCTGTTTCACCACGACCCAGCATTCCTAGCTCACGAATCCCAGCAATTTCCATTCCAAAACGCACACAACGGGTACAATGAATACAGCGAGTCATTTCGGTTTCAATTAAAGGACCGATATCTTTATCGTGGACCACGCGTTTACAGTCCACATAACTGGATTTATCATCCCCAAATCCAACCGCTAGATCCTGTAATTCACATTCACCACCCTGATCACAAATAGGGCAATCTAAAGGGTGATTTATGAGTAGAAATTCCATGACGGCTTTTTGGCCCTCACGTGCTCTAGTAGAATCCGTATGAACAACCATGCCTTCAGCCACTGGCGTTGCACATGCAGGCACCGCTTTAGGTAAATTGGCTACCTCGACCAGACACATCCTGCAATTTGCGGCCACTGACAATTTTTTGTGATAACAAAAACGTGGAATATAGACATCATTTGCATCGGCCACTTCAATAATCATGGAGCCCGCTTCTGCTGTCAGTTTCTTACCATTTATTTCGATGTTTACCATCGGCTATCCTGTCTCATCTTTTAGTTTGTGTTAATTAATAAGTACAAATTTTTTCGTTGACCATGGAACGACCATGTTCAATATAATATTCAAATTCATGGCGATAATGCTTAAACATACCTTGAATCGGCATCGCCGCCGCATCACCTAGCGCACAAATGGTTCGGCCACGAATATTTCCTGCCACGCGATCCAATTCGTCTAAATCTTGCATACGCCCTTTGCCTTTTAAAATCCGATGTAATATATGCTCTAACCAACCGGTACCTTCTCGGCAGGGAGTACATTGACCACAAGATTCTTCACTATAAAACTCAGCCAGTCTGGTGAGTGCTTTCACCATACAGGTGGTCTCATCCATCACAATCACTGAACCTGCTCCTAGCATAGAACCCGCTTTACCGATGGCATCATAATCCATAGTTAATCCCATCATAATTTCAGCGGGTAATACGGGTGTAGATGACCCACCGGGGATGACCGCTTTTAATTTTCTACCTTTCCAAACACCACCTGCCATTTCTAATAAGTCTTTGAAGGGGGTACCCAAAGGAACTTCAAAATTCCCCGGTTTTTCTACATGACCTGTAACTGAAAAGATTTTTGTGCCACCATTATTAGGTAGGCCAATATCGGCAAACCACTCGCTTCCTTTCGCCAGAATGACTGGGACTGAAGCAAAACTCTCAGTATTATTGATAGTGGAGGGTTTACCATACAATCCATAATTAGCTGGGAAAGGCGGTTTAAAACGTGGTTGGCCTTTCTTTCCTTCCAAAGATTCCACTAAAGCCGTTTCCTCGCCACAGATATAGGCACCGGCTCCGTGATGCGTATGTAGATCAAAATTCGTTTCCGAACCTAAAATATTTTTACCAAGTAATCCGGCGTCATAGGCTTCTTGAAGGGCTTTCTTAAAAACTTCGATAGGCTCATAAAATTCACCGCGGATATAGTTATATCCTACTGTCGCACCCATAACATAACCACCAATTGCCATACCTTCAATAACCTGATGCGGGTTATAACGAAGAATATCGCGGTCTTTACAGGTACCGGGTTCGCCTTCATCCGAATTACAAAGAACATATTTTTGCATATCGGCATTTCTTGGCATAAAACTCCATTTCAGGCCTGTAGGAAAACCTGCACCCCCTCTTCCTCTTAAAGAAGAGGCTTTTAACTTTTCGATAATTTCTTCCGCAGGCGTCTGCTCTTTTACTATTTGGCGCCAAATTGAATAACCGCCCAAAGACTCATAAGTCTTCATTGAAGCAGGATCTTCAAGATTCAGGGTTCGGAAACAAACTTGTTCAGTCATAAATTTTTTTTCCGTTAATTAATTTAATTCGCAGGTTTCGCTAGTTGATCAATTATCTGGTCTATCTTTTCATCGGTCAGATGTTCATGAAAAACTTGATCCACTTCCATCATGGGTGCTCCAGCACAAGCTCCCTGACATTCGACTTCATGTATTGTAAATTGGTTATCTGCGGTGGTTTCACCTGCAGATACGCCCAATTTTTTCTTTAATTTTTCAAGTACCTTTTCTGAACCACGTAAAGAACAAGAAATATTGGTACACACATTGATGACATATTTACCCACGGGATCTAGATTGTACATGGAGTAAAATGTAGCCACTTCGTATGCAGCCATTCTAGGAATACCAATATAATCTGCAACCGCATTCATGAGTTCATCGGTGAGATAATTATTATTTTCACGTTGAGCCAGCATTAAACCACCCATCACCGCAGATCGCTTACCTTTTTCAGGGTATTTAGCAATCCATGCATCCATTTCTGCGATACCTTCGGCACTAATAAGATCAGATAAAGACTTTTCTACTGTTGTGCTCATTAGCGATCAATCTCCCCAAAAACAATATCCATCGTTCCAATTAATGCCACTACATCAGAAAGCATATGACCTTTTGCCATTTCATCCATAGCTGACAGGTGTGAAAAACCCGGTGCTCTGACTTTTACTCGATAAGGTTTATTAGCACCATCTGAAGCCAGATAAACACCAAACTCACCTTTAGGATGCTCAACCGCAGCATAAACTTCACCTTCTGGTACGCTATAACCCTCGGTAAATAATTTAAAATGATGGATTAATGACTCCATATCCCCTTTCATCTGTTCACGACTAGGAGGACTTACTTTATGATTCTCAGCCATCACCGGACCAGAGTTATTTCTTAACCATTGAATACATTGCAAAATGATTTTCTTGGATTGTCGTAACTCTTCCATTCTGACCAAATAACGGTCGTAGGTATCACCATTTCTTCCAATTGGGATATCAAAATCTAATTTATGATAAACCTCATAGGGTTGTTTTTTACGTAAATCCCATGCAATACCAGAACCTCTTAACATCGGACCGGTAAATCCTAAATCTAAGGCACGATCAGGAGAAACAACGCCGATACCTACCGTGCGCTGTTTCCAGATACGGTTATCGGTTAATAGGGTTTCAATCTCATCGACGTGGGTATCAAAGTTATCACAAAAGTCCTGTAGAAAATCGAGCAATGAACCCTGTCGATTTTCATTCATCTTCCTCACTTCATCAGCGTTATGCCATTTCGATACTTCATGTATAGGCATAGAATCAGGTAAATCTCGATATACCCCGCCGGGTCGATAATAAGCGGCATGCATTCTGGCACCAGAAACGGCTTCATAGGCATCCATCAGTGGCTCGCGATCACGAAATGCATATAAGAGAACGGTCATGGCGCCTAAATCTAGGCCATGGGCTCCAATCCACATCAAATGATTCAAAACACGTGTTATTTCATCAAACATGACACGAATATATTGTGCCCTTTCTGGTACTTGGATACCCAATAATTTCTCAATGGCCATCACATATCCATGTTCATTACACATCATGGATACATAATCGAGTCGGTCCATATAAGGAATGGTCTGGTTGAATGGCTTACTCTCAGCTAATTTTTCAGTAGCACGATGTAATAAGCCAATATGGGGATCCGCACCGGTAATGGTTTCTCCATCCATCTCAAGAATCAAACGCAGGACACCGTGAGCAGCAGGATGTTGTGGTCCAAAATTTATTTTAAAATTCTTAATATCTGGCATCTGGATTACTCTTATTCAGTCTCAGTTTGTGTTGCTGATTTTCTGGCATCATCGCGTATTACTTTGGGTACTAAAGTACGAGGTTCAATAGAAACAGGCTCATAAACACATCGATGTTCAGTGGCATCATATCGCAGTTCAACATTGCCAATTAATGGAAAATCTTTTCTGAAGGGATGACCCACAAAACCATAATCTGTCAATATTCTTCTTAAATCAGGGTGACCTTCAAAAGTAATTCCGAATAGATCGAAGGCTTCACGTTCAAACCAATTCGCTGATGGCCAGAGTTCGGTGATACTGGGCACCACAGGATAATCATCATCATTTGCAAATACTCTGACTCGAACACGTTGGTTCAAAGTAACTGACAAAAACTGTACCACGGCAGCAAATCTTGGTTTAGACCAAAGATGGCCTTTTTCAACATCCTTATTAACTGCGCGTTCAAAACCAAGCGAAGTCGCTTGATGCGTTTCCCAGTCCGCTTCGCCATAACTAAGATAATCCATACCACATAAATCAATCATTTCTTCAAATCTAAAAGCTTCATCATTTTTTAATATCTGACAGACTTCAAGGTAATTTTGAGCATCAGCTTCAATGGTGATTTGATGGAAATTCAATTTACAATCCAATATTTTCCCTTCTAAAGCTTGTTGTAAATTATTTTGCAGTTGGTGTATTTTCATGCAGCAGCACCCTCTGACTCAATTTTTTTCTTTCTTGCGATGGTATTGGTGTTAGAAATTTTATTTTTAAGCTGCATAATGCCGTATAAGAGTGCTTCAGCTGTTGGAGGACAACCCGGGACGTAAATATCTACCGGGACAATTCGATCACAACCGCGAACCACTGAATAAGAATAATGATAATAGCCACCACCATTAGCACAAGAACCCATGGATATAACCCAGCGCGGTTCAGCCATCTGATCATAAACACGCCTCAACGCTGGGGCCATTTTATTGGTTAAGGTACCAGCAACAATCATCACATCTGATTGCCTCGGTGAGGGTCTAAATACCTCACTTCCAAATCGAGCAATATCATAACGAGAAGCTGAAGCTTGCATCATCTCCACCGCACAACAAGCGAGTCCAAAAGACATCGGCCACATGGAACCCGTACGAGCCCAGTTAATGACGGAATCTAACGTCGTGGTTACAAAACCTTCTTTTAGAACGCCTTCTATTCCCATTCTAATGCTCCTTTTTTCCATTCGTAAATGAAACCGACAACGAGTAAACCAAAAAACACCATCATAGACCAAAAACCAAACCAACCAATGCTATCTATGACATTGGCCCAAGGAAACAAAAAAGCCACTTCTAAATCAAAGATAATAAATAAAATAGCCACCAGATAAAAGCGCACATCAAATTTCATTCTGGCGTCATCAAATGCATCAAATCCACATTCGTAGGGGGCGTCTTTATCTGGGTCAGGTCGAGTGGGGCCTAAGAGGTGGCCAAGGAGGATAGGTCCAACACCGATAGCGATACCGATGAGAATGAAAACCAAAACTGGGAGATAATTCTCAAGCATACTTTTGCCTTAAAGTGAATCTGTTATTAACAGTTATATTTAAGATAGAAACATTCTAAACAATATTTGTTCAGAACACATTAATTTTCTTTAGTTTCGATTAGTTTATTGATTCAAGTCAATAAATTGGTGCCGAAGGCCGGACTTGAACCGGCACGACCGAAAGGTCACTAACCCCTCAAGCTAGCGTGTCTACCAATTCCACCACTTCGGCAATTTCACAAATTCCATGTGATAATTTAATGATGCGTTCCCTTATCATCTTTTTTCTTAGATTTACTTTCTTTTGATGCTGGAGTTGCTGTATGTTTTTGTGTTGTTGTTTTCACATCAGCCGTATTTTTCTTTTCAACAGGAACATCGGGAACAGCCCTTACTTTTTGGCCAGCATCTTTTTTCACTTCAACATCAGGAATTGACATTTCTGATGCTTTAGAAGAAACCTCTTTAGCTTTATTAGGTTCATTTTGATTTTGCGTTTGCTCAATAGCTGTCGCAATATCATCCGTCTTTGGTTTTGTATTATGTGAAGTGAGAGAGCCTAAACCCAAAGCAATACTAAAAAATAGAGCCGCTAAAATGGCCGTCGTTCGACTTAAAAAGTTGCCGGATCCTGAAGAACCAAAAACGGTATTTGATGCGCCAGCTCCAAATGAAGCACCCATGTCAGCACCCTTACCATGTTGAACCAATATCAACCCGACTAGAGCTACGGAGACGACTAAAAAAGAAACTAATAAAATCTGGTACATATTTTTACCTTTATTGTGCTGCTGCACATATTGCTATGAATGACTTTGCATCCAGTGAAGCCCCACCTATGAGACCTCCATCTATATCCTCTTGCGAAAACAATGTTTCCGCATTATCGGGCTTGACACTACCACCATAAATAATGCTCATGGTAGCGGCTTTATTGCCCAATTTTTCATGCAACCATTGTCTAATACAATGATGAACACATTGGGCTTGATCCGGAGTAGCTGTTTCTCCAGTGCCTATGGCCCATATGGGTTCATAAGCAATAATACAGTTTGCGAAATCATTTCGTCCAACTTTATCTAACACCGTTTCCAGTTGCGCCAAAATGACGGACTCTGTTTGCTCTTGTTCCCTTTGAGCTAATGATTCTCCTATACAGAGAACGGGTGTCAGTTGTTGCTCAATAACCGCCTTAAATTTTGCTGCAATTAACGCATCTGTTTCAGCAAATAAGGTGCGTCTTTCAGAATGTCCTAACAGAACGATATTCACGCCATATTCTGCCAACATTTTTGCTGAGACCTCACCTGTGAAAGCACCACTTTGGTGTTCATTGGCATTTTGAGCGCCCAGTAATATGTGTGAACGTTTCTGAATGAGGTCTGCTACTTGGGGTATATGCAGTGTAACAGGACAAATACCCATCTGAAAATTTTTATCTTGGAAGTATTTATCATCCAATAACTGTTGTATAAGTGCTAAATTTTCTTCAACACCACCATGCATTTTCCAGTTACCAATAACAAGTTTTCTACGCAAAACAAAAAACCTCTTGAACGCTCCGATCAAGCGGGCGCAATATTACAAGACTCATAATAAAGTTACAAGACCCATCCGCTAAAATTCCGCCTTATTGATTATTAGAATTTTACAGTTAATCTTCAATACTGGATATAACTTCAGCCAACACTTCGGCATGGTTTTGAATCTGCTCTTCAGATTCACCTTCAACCATGACACGAATCAAGGGTTCGGTTCCAGAAGCTCTTAACAGTACCCGACCCGAATTTCCCAAACTTGTCTCAACTTTTTGTAACGACTTTAACACTTCGGAATTTTCCATAGGATCAAATCGTTTTGCAATAGGAACGTTAATCATCACTTGAGGAATGAGAGGCATGCTAGCGGTAGCTTGCTTTATTGTCTGTTTGGATTCCACCAAAGCAACTAAAACTTGGAGCGCCGTGATAATGCCATCCCCGGTACTTATCGCTTGTCGGCAAATCACATGTCCAGAAGACTCTCCGCCAAGATTCCAGTTTAATTCTTTGAGTAAAGCCATGACATAGCGATCACCAACTTGAGCCCGCTTAAATGGGATATCCAATTGTTGTAATGCCAATTCTAAGCCGAGATTACTCATCACGGTTCCAACAACGCCACCTTCAAATAAACCTTTCTTTTGAAAATGAGAAGCAATCACGTAAAGTAATTGATCGCCATCTATGAGCATACCTTCAGAATCAACCATTAACACGCGATCGCCATCTCCATCGAATGCAATGCCTATATCGGCTTGATTTTCAATAACGGCTTTTTGTAATGACTGTGGATGTGTCGAACCACATTGTTCATTAATATTGGTTCCATTGGGAGAACAACCAATGGCGATGACGTCTGCACCCAATTCTCCAAAAACATCGGGGGCAATATGATAAGTAGCGCCATGAGCACAGTCTAAAACTATTTTCATATGATTGAGTGAAAAGTGATTCGGCACTCTCGATTTACAAAATTCGATATAACGGCCACGGGCATCATTAATTCGTCTTGCTTTACCCAACTCATCTGTGGGCACCGTTTCCATCGGTTTATCGAGCCATTTTTCTATTTCCAGTTCCACTTCATCTTGCAGTTTGGTACCATCCATAGAGAAAAATTTAATGCCATTATCATGATAGGAGTTATGTGAAGCACTGATAACAATACCAGCACTGACACGAAAAGTTTGGGTCAAATAAGCAATTCCCGGCGTAGGCATCGGCCCCAATAATAAAGCATCTACTCCTGCCGCAGCGAGCCCAGCTTCCAGTGCAGATTCAAACATGTAACCAGAAATTCGGGTATCTTTTCCAATCAAAACCCTTTTATCTCCTTTTGCAGCGAGCGCTTTGCCTGTCGCCCAACCCAGATGCATAGCAAAATCTGCAGTAATAGGATAAGTCCCTACCTTCCCTCGCACACCATCTGTACCAAAATATTTTCTGCTCATTTTATAATTACCTTGAGGTCACCGTCTTATCATCTTTATTAAAACTGCCGTTATTCTACTACTTTTAAAATATTTAACATCTGTTTTGTCTCAGCAACATCATGGACTCTCAATATTTGTGCTCCGTTTTGAGTCGCTACCATAGAGGCAATGACACTGGCTAGCATCCGATCCTTGGTATCTGTCCCTGTTAACTCACCCAGAAATTTTTTGCGAGATAGGCCTATTAATAAAGGAAATCCAAGTGCCTTAAAATCCTCTAAGTGATTTAAAATATCAATATTATGCTGTAGCATTTTTCCAAAACCAAATCCAGGATCTAATAGAATATTTTTGGATTCGATACCCGCTGCTTCAGCAGCATCAATGCGTTGTTGAAAAAAATAACCAATATCTTTAATGACATCATTGTATTGAGGATATTTTTGCATAGTTCGAGGTGACCCCTGCATATGCATTAAACACACTGGCAACTTCAATCGAGAAACTGTCTCTAAAGCGCCCGGTCCTTGTAAAGCACAAACATCATTAATTAATGTGGCCCCAGCTTCTGCTGCAGCCAGCATAACTTCAGGTTTTGACGTGTCTATGGAAATGGGTACATTGATATCCTGAATTTCTTTAATGACAGGAATAACTCGCTGTAATTCCTTTTCCAAAGGAACCTCTTTTGCTCCAGGACGCGTGGACTCACCACCAATATCGATAATATCTGCGCCCTCTTCAACCATTTTATATGCCTGTTTAACCGCATGGTCGATATTTGAAAATTGGCCACCATCAGAAAATGAATCAGGGGTGATATTTAATATCCCCATGATTTTGGGGAGGGTACTTTGCAGTGTTTCGTTTAGATTGAAAGAGATCATGAGTTATTGAGTAATTATTCGGGTTTCACACCGACTTCGCCATTCTTGAATTTACGAATGTAATCTCCAGATTGATCACCAAGAATCTGCCAATATCTATCATAGCGACTGTGTTTATTGGTATTTTTTTCCCTGATGCCTTTCAATATTGCCTGAGGATTGTCATTTTCCAGCCAATTCCAAGATTTCCCCATAGCAATACAATAAGCAAATTGGAGCAATTTTTCTTCAGAAGCGTAGGTACGATCATGTTCACTTGCGGTATTCACTTCTTTAACATAAAAATATTCATCGTAGGGAAGCATTTCGTTGTTGAGAAGGTTACTGAGAAGCTTTAAAGCCTGTTGACGTTTTGCTATGGTGACAATCATGGCTTTATTACTATTAGCCATTTTCAACTTTCGAACTGCAGGAGCTTGATCAACATAGACTTTTAAACCAACCAACACCAACAAATCATCGATATCAAAATGTTCCTGTTTGAGATTTATCCCAAAAAATCTTTCTATGGTCAGTTGTTGCTTTCTTTTAAACAGCATTAAGTGAATAACCTTTCGGGTACTTTATTTTTATAATAATGTTAATTTAATCATATCCTATTAATATATCAAATTTATTCCTTGTTTGCTGAACTATCCTAATAATTTCAAAAGCCTTTTATTCAGGTCTAACACAAAAAGTAAATTCCATAGCAATATACAACTATGGTCGTTATAATCTATGAAAATATTATGGAGGGGAATATTATGGCCTCGGCAAATCCTTTGTTAGGACTCTTTGCAAAATCACCTTTAAGTCCAATACAACAACATATGAACGTTGTTTTTGACGGAACTATCCTTCTTTTTATGGCCACTACATTCGGGGTGTTTATGGCTTGGGGTGTTGGGGCTAATGATGTTGCAAATGCAATTGGCCCTCTAGCAGCGGTTGTTAGTATCGTTGCCCATCATGGTGAAATTGCTTCGAAATCGGCTCTACCGCTTTGGATTTTATTTTTAGGGGGATCGGAATTGTTATTGGGCTTGCAACCTATGGTCACAAAGTGATTGCAACCATTGGTAAAAAAATTACTGAACTGACACCCAGTAGAGGATTTGCCGCTGAATTAGCGGCGAGTTCAACCGTGGTGATTGCCTCTGGAACGGGTTTACCTATCTCTACAACTCATACATTAGTTGGGATGGTTTTAGGCGTGGGTATGGCAAGAGGTATTGCAGCTCTAGATTTAAGTGTCATAAAAACTATTATTATATCCTGGTTAATTACCTTGCCTGCAGGTGGGCTTCTTGCCATAACTTTCTTTTATATTATGAAAACTATTTTTTAAAAAATTTTTCTCTGGAGAAAAAACATGAGGAAACCTCAATATTTGTTATTGTTACTGATAATCAACATACTATGCATCAATGAACCATTTGCAGCAAAGGTGAGTAAAAAAAGTTTTATAGTCGATCAATTACCCATGGTTTTTCGGACGGGGCCGACAAATGAATACCGGATGCAAAGCGGCTTAATGACTGGCGAACGCGTAGAGATCCTTGCGGTAGATGAAGATAATCAAACCACTCAAGTAAAAACTGCTGCGGGGAAAGTAGGCTGGGTTGAAACAAAATACGTGGTATCCATTGAAGGGGCCAAATCACAATTAAAAAAATTACAACAACGTTTTCGTATTCAAAGTGAAAAACTTACTAATCAACAGCAGTTGACTAAAGATTTGAAAGCAAAATATGACCGCATTTTCAAGAGAAATGATGAACTGCAACATCAAGTTACAGAATTAGGAAACAACCTTGAAATAGAACAACAAAAATCATTAAGATTAAGTGATAACAAACGTTTTGATATATTTTATGCTGGAGGCATAGTGGCATTAATTAGCTTACTGTTAGGCTGGATATTAGCGCGAAGAAAACCCAAAGGTAGTGGTTGGCATTAATTCAATAGGGAGATAAATCCCTAGCCTCTTTCCCTGTGATTAAAAACCACCTCAGCATATAAATTTCAGGTGGTTTTTTACCCTTAATCCTTCTAGATTAAGGATTTCAGTAGGAATTAAATGATGTTAATTTAAAGCGGTTTGATGCATTTTTTTAGCATAATCTTCATTTTCTTTCCAGACTCTTAATAAATTACCACCCATAACTTTTTCGATGCCTTTTTCAGACAACCCGAGATCACTTAATGCTTGAATCAAATTGGGATATTGAGAAACATCTTTTAACCCTAAAGGTAAACTATCACCCACGCCATCAAAATCTGACCCAATACCAACATGATCGATACCCACTAAATCAATGACATGTTTGAATTGGGCTACAACCTGATCCATAGTGGCATAAATTTTAGGATGTTTGACAAAATAGTCTTTAGAAAAGGTTTTCATCTCATCGCTGTCTTCAGAAATATTATTTTTTAGGCGATATTCATCGGCTATTTTTTTGTATTGCTCGTATTGATCCAATGAAGCCTTAGTAATAAATGAGGAGCCGAAATTAACCTGAATAATGCCCCCCTTTTCGGCCAACAATTTTATCATGTCATCGCTCATATTTCGCTCCCACCCTGGAGTGAAGAATCTTGCCGCAGAATGCGAAGCAATAACGGGAGTTTGACTTAGCTCCATAACCTGATAAAAAGCATCATCAGAAATATGAGAAACATCGACTAATACTCCCAGTCGATTCATTTCAGGAATTAACTTCTTGCCAAATACAGATAACCCATGATTGGTCTTATTAGGATCATAGGATGAATCAGAAATATTATTTGTTTTTGCATGAGCTAATGTTATGTAACGAATGCCTCGCTCATAAAAATGTTGTAAATTTTCAAGTTTTCCTTCTAACCCACTGCCGTTTTCCATACCCATGGCAAAAGAAATCAACCCTTTATGAAAATTGTCTTCAAGCGTTTTGGTATTGGGAGCCATGGCAAATTTATGTGGAGATTCCTTGGCGGTTTTCTCAACCAAATCGATAAGATGATCGGCCATTTTTTTGCTTGCTCCAGCTGTTTTCTGTAGTTCTGAAGGAAGGTAAATGGACATAAAAAGCGCATTCAGCCCACCCTTTTTTGCCCGAGGATAATCAAAATTTCCATCAGCAGTAGCTTGACTAACATCTTCATATTTTTCTTGCAATCGGTAGGGAACATCAACATGTGTGTCAATCAATAGATATTTTTGAGCTAACTCAACACCGCTTAAGATCTTATGAGCGGCTTCTTTTTTTTCTGGGATCTTTTGAGTTATTGCTTTATGTTTATCTGCAGAAATTTTATTTTCAGTCTTTTCTTTGCCCTGTTGGCATGCACTGAGTGCCGTGAAAATGATTAACATTGACAACTTTGTGAGTAATTTATTATTTAACATCTCTGTCT
>Ga0114934_10001740_pt1 | contig 14109 bp, 14 predicted proteins | sample 4SBtaG_2_FD_99695 | JGI IMG/M metagenome (GOLD analysis project Ga0114934, IMG submission 99695) | Deep subsurface microbial communities from Kolumbo volcano to uncover new lineages of life (NeLLi) - 4SBTROV10_white metaG | ecosystem: Environmental > Aquatic > Marine > Volcanic ... | reverse complement strand
TTAGCGTCTTTTTGTATTCTTCCCTAATGCGATTCACATTGTTTCCGACCAGCACACTGGCACCACCGTGTTCCCTCAAAGTAACAGGCCGTTCGGTGTTCCACCTTTGGAAGGTTAGGGCTGGCACCATACACCTAAGAACTAGAAGCATAAACAAAACGCTTAACTCCGGCTTTTTTGGCTGCAAAAAGTATATTTACAAAACCGCCAATATTGATATCTGTGCTGGACATCGGATCAGTGATGGAGCGGGGAATAGAGCCCAAAGCTCACTGTTGTAATACATAGTCCACACCTTCAACGGCTTTTTGACAATCCTTATAGTTTCTAATATCCCCTTCGATAAAGGTATAGCCCGGGTTGGCCAGAAACGGTTTGATATTTTTCTTAAACCCTGTGGCGAAATTGTCTAGAACTACTACTTTATTGCCATCATTGTGAATGGCTTCAGTGAGATTTAAGCCGATAAAGCCGGCTGCACCGGTGACTAAGTGTTTCATACATTTTTTCTGATGCTTTTGATTTTTTTTACAGGTACACCTGCATTTATAGTAAATGCCTCTACATCTGTATTAACAAATGATAAGGCTCCAATGATAGATCCTTCCCCTATTGATACGCCAGGCATAATCACTGAGCCAATACCAATAAAAGCATTTCTTTTTACATGTACCTTACCATACTTAACTTTTCCTGAACCCGTATAATAGAGTGAGTTATCATGTTCTAATATAGTTGTTCTTGCTGTAATAACAGCATTATCATCAATATATATCATATTTGGATGCACATTCCCTATAATACAGAAGTAGCCAATCTCTACATTTTTTCCAACTTTCACACCACGTAGCTTATGAAAAAAAACTCTTAATCCTTTATGCGGTGAAAACCAAGCTAAAAATAAGAAAGGCAAGGTTATTAATCGTTTAAAAGTATTACCTTTTGCTAAATATTTTTGATTTTGTTCCATACTATTTGCTTGTTAATTGCTGGTATATTTTTCTGTAATTATCAACGGTTTGTTGCAAAGAATAGTTGGTTTCAACATGTTCTTTATTTTTTTGAGAATAACCGGAAAATTCACTGGTTAAAACTGGATTATACGGATTTACATAAAAAGCATCAGGAAATTTTAAATCGGAATGTTGAGGGATATTTGATAAAACAAGATTAAGTCCGACAGATGCAGCCTCTAATACTGATACCGGCATTCCCTCCGAAAAAGAAATATTATAAAAAGTATTGAATTTTGATAGAGTAGGGATTATATCAGTATAATCTATAACTCCGCCATATTTGATGTTTGCTTGTGTTGAAATCTCCTGAAGTACTTTTTGTTTAAAAGTTGGGTCATATTTATCGAATGCACCATAAATAGTTAATTCATATTTTGAATTTCTAAACATATTTATTAATCGGAGCACATTTTTTTCAGGGCTAATTCGACCAATAAATACACATTTTTTTATATCTTTAGATGCAGTAAAATTGTTTTTTTCAATACCGTTGGGATTAAAGTTCAGTTTACGCCAAAAAATTAAACGCGAAAAATGTCTGTAATCTTCTTTCCCTACAAATACCACTTTTGGAACAAAAATGCAAGCTAAAATATCCAGTATATAAAAGGTAAGCCTGTAATACCATGCCCATCTTTTTATACGCCATGCGCAACCATGAATTGTAATAACAGTTTTTTCTAAAAAAAATGAGGTGTATATTGCATGCGGAATAAATGTTTCCTTGTTAAAGTGTATTATGTTTATCCCCTTTTTTATAGAAAAATGTTTAATTTCTTTAATTTGCTTAATAATGCCTTTTGGAAGCACTTTAATATTTTCTGTTTCTTTTTGATTCCATTCAACAAAAATAGATGAATTGAACTCAGGCAATAAACGAATTAAATCGTAAACAGATTTTTCAACCCCCCCATGTGCGGGTGGATAATTTTTTGGCCCTATGTGTAATAAATTCATTGAGGTGTTCAATTAGGTACTTATTTTAATCATCTGATAAGTAATTGGTTTAGCTTTTATCATTCTGATAATAAGGTTATGGAAAATAGTTTGCTTGTAAATTGAGCGATTTATCCGAAAGCTAAACTCGTCTAAATATTTTTCAATATGATTTTCGTGAACCCATGAATACGTGCTTCTTAACCACGACTTTAACTGATGGATAATGGTGTGCATTTGTTTCATGCTCGCTCCTTTGCCAGAGTATTTCTGTTCTATGTCGAAGCGTTTAGAAATAGGGATATACCCTGACCATTTATCCGTTAAAACGTGTGCTTGTTTGGATATGTAGTCATCAAAAATAACACTTAACGACTTTGATGAATAATTGTCAATCTTGTTGAAATATGCTCGTTTAATTTTCCCCTCTTCAGTAAGTTCTACTGCCCCGATAATCTTCTTTTTCTTGCTGTCAGTACTTCTTCCCTGCTTTAGACTTTCTTTACCTCCATACACAAACTCATCAACTTGAACAATTCCGTTGAGAGGATACGCTTTGCTACTTTTCATGGCATTGCGAACTTTATGCATAAAAGTCCATGCGGTGGTTCTACTTATTCCATATCGCTTGGCCATTTGTGAGGAAGACAGCCCTTTTGTCGTTGCGCTCATTTCAAACACAATACCAAAAGCTTTTCTGATTCCAAACCGCACCCTGTGAAATAGAGTGCCGGCTGTGGGGCTTTCTACATGATGGCATCTGTTGCAATCCCTCGCCAAGTTCTTCTTCCTGACGGTATATTTCGTGTGCCCACATTTTTTACATTTAAATCCTTCTGACCATTTTTGCTCTGATAAATATGCCAAGCATGAACGATCATCAGGAAACATCTCTGTGAACTTCAAAATATTTTCACCTTCAAATTTCATAATGATTAGATTTTAGTCAAACTTTAGCTCCCAAGATAAGAAATTATTTGAACACCTCAATAAATTCATTCTTGTTCTATTATTTTCAGGTATCTGTTTTTAAACTTTTCGAACGAGTAATTTTCTTTAAGGATTCTATTGCTAAGAAAGCCAAATTGATTTCTAAGCTCGTAATCTTCTGCAAGAATTTTAAGGCTTCTTGACATATTTTTATAATCTCCAATTTCATGCAGAAAGCCGTTAGCCGCTTCTTCAACAAGCCGATTGTTATCGCCAACATTTGTTGCCACAATGGGGAGCGATGCATTCATGGCTTCCATAATGGAATTGCTGGTACCTTCAAAAAGAGATGTTGAAAGATAAATATTTGCTTGACTAAGTAATTTAGGTATATTATCAGGATTAATCAATATTTCAGTATAATTTTCTAATTGATGCTTTTTTACTTCTTCGCGTATGGTTTGTTCCAACTTACCATAACCTACAATGATGAATTTGAATTTTGTAAAGCTGGAAGAAAGTTCATTTATAGCTTTAATTGCCGTAAAGTAATCTTTTTGCTCAACAAAACGGCCTACTGTAATGATTTTAACGATTTGTGTTTTATTTCTTGTTGCAGGAGCTCCAATGTTTATAAAACAATTTGGAATAAACCTTGTTTTGCTAAAACCTTTGTTGTTAAAAAACTGCTCGCCCGAATAATTATTGAAAATGGTTTCTGTCGTTAGATTATTTGAGATGAAATTTTCTAAACTACTTTTCCAAATTGGTAATTCCGAATTTCTTATACTACCATAAATAAATTTAACGCCGGCAATTCTCCCTGTAAGTGCGCCAATGAAATTGGGTTTGGTGAGAAATGAAAAAATATGGGTAATGTTTTGTGAATTATAGAATTTAATGAGCATAAGAATCTTTGAAAACAAATTACCTGTTAGTAGTAATATTCGTTGATTATTTTCTTGAACTAAACCAAGCAATTTATCTTCAACCCTAATACCGTGAAGAACTACTAAATATGTTTCATAATTAGCCTGTAAGGCATTGTACAGGTATATGCTTTGTTTTTCGGCACCACCGCTTTGTAAGGTATTGACGATTATTGCAATCTTGGGCATTATTGAAAAATTTCTAAAAGATCAGCAATCGTGGCGGGTTTATAGTTATTCGTTTCTTTAACTTGCATTTTTATTGCTTTTAACATGCCTTCTGCCATTTGTATTTCATTCTCAATGTCAATGGTAAATCCATTTAATCCATCTGAAATAACTTGTTCAATAAAAGGAATGCATTTCGTTGCAACTACAGGTTTTTTTAAATAGATAGCTTCAAGCAACACATTTGGCAAACCTTCGCTACGCGATGGTAATACAAAACAATCAGCATTATAAATATATTTATAAGGATTTTTGCTATAACCCGTAAATATTATTTTCTCATGTAGCTCATTCTCTTCGATATATTTTTTTAATTCAATATAATAGGGGTCTTCTTTAGAAAAATTACCGATAATGTGAAGTGTTGAATTATTTAATTGTTTTGATACTCTTTTAAATGCCTTAATTAAAATATCATACCCTTTAATATGCCGGATGTTTCCTACAGTTACAAATTTAAAACCTTGAATATTTTTGAATGGATTTTCTTCTTTAATTGCTCTTTGTATCTCTTCATAATTAATAGGATTGTTGAGTACGGTTATTTTCTCTGGTTTTAGATTGTAATAATTAATCATCATTTCCTTCATTTCAGGTGTTTGAGCTACTAACTTATATGCGTTTGGATAAAGTAATCTTATTGTCAAAGTGGTTAAAGAATTATTTTTATAACGATTTGGCATAAAACTTTGTCTAATAATTATCTTTCCTTTTTTATAAAAATAATTTGCTAACAATAAGGGTATGCCAATACCATGAAGCGAAGTGAAAACTAATTCTAAATTTTCTTTTTTTAATAATTTATAGAGCTTAAGTGCAGAGAATTTTAATTTATTTACTTTAATAAATCTATTATTTTCACCAATTGGCCTTATAGAATTACTATTTTTCCCAACAAAGACGTTGCAAGTTTTTTTCGTTGCTGATATTTGCTTTGAATAAATGCCGGAAATTATTTCCGCACCCCCAACTTGGGTTGGTATTAAAAAGAAAATTGTCTTATTCATTGCATTGCATTTCTTGTAATAAATTTTGAAAAGTGTTTAGTCAGTAATAAATCTTTTTTGTTTTTTTCATCAAAAGTATTTGTGTTGAACTTTAAATTTTTATTTATATATGTCCTCAAGTCTGATATAATCTTTGCAGGGTTTCCTGCAACAATCACGTTGTCAGGTATGCTTTTTGTTACAACAGACCCTGCACCAATAATAACATTATTGCCTATTATCACACCTGGCATGATTAAACAACAGTTTCCTATATAAACATTGTTTTTAATAATTATTTTTCCAAATGTATCCCATTTTGGAAAACGTTCACGGAGTACCCATCCACCAGAATGAGTAAATAAACGAGTCCCACTTGTAATTTGCACATGATTCCCTATTTCTAAAAGATAGGGTTCTGATGGAAAATAAATGTGTTGAAAATCACAGTCATTTCCAAAACTAACTCCAATGTGTTTTGCATAAAATTTTGAAGATATTATTCTTAAATAATATAGGATAGTAATTATTTTTTTCATAACTGCAATATTAATTCTTTGAAATGCTGATTTCTTTAGTATTAAATTTTATATACTTAATTATTAATCCAATAATAATCCAATAAATTGCAAGATTATAAACCCAAGCTCCAGACATCAAAAAAAATGATGAAAGCAGGAAGAAGATGAAATATTCACTTATTTTTTTATCAAGTTCAGAAAACTTTTTGCTTTTTACTAATTCTCTAAAAATGTAACGATAAAATAAAAGTGATAATAAAACTCCAATTAAACCACACTCAGCAAATTGCACGATATACTCTGAATGCGCTGTTATTTTTACAGGACCAACATATCCAAAATTGTACAGACCAACACCCGTTATTGGGTTGTCAATAAATTGGTAATACCCTTGAATGTACTGACCCATTCTACTGTCGAACATTGTATTAGGGGAACTTGCGTTTTCAGTTGCATGATATGATGAGACTAATCGATGCCCAATTGTTGTGTTGTTTAAAATAAAGATTCCTGAAATTGTTAATAAGAAAATTGCAAATGCATATTTCAAGTAACGTTTTACAATATCTTTAGAACGATTTATATAAATGTAACCTATTACAATAATGATAATTGCAATTGCTGTTTTTCTTGATGCAGTTTCCATTATGATATATAATGCAAGAACTAACTGGAAATAGTTAATAAAGTATAAATTTTTTTTAAATGTAATTTTTTTGAATAAAATTAACACAATTATAAAAAGTGCTCCAAAAGCAATAGAATTTGAATTAAAATCAGCGCCTAATCTTTCTATACTATTTTTACCAACTGCCGCAAAAGAATCAAAGAATACAGTTAACAATATACGCAAAAAGAAAGACGCAATAAGTACATTAACTAACCCGATAAAACTTAATTTTGGACTTGAAATAATCAACACAACAAACAATGGGAGATATAAAACAAATATAAAGGAGACCTTAGATGTTTCAATGTTATAACCCTTAAATATAAATGTGTTTATAGTTACATAGATTAGCCAAATAAACCAATAAATAATCGGCTTCTTAAACATGTTATTCCAAAAATATTTATATTGCATTTCGTAACCTACACCAAACATAACCACAAACAGGAGGATATAGCCATAACCAAGTGAACGAAAAACATAAGCATGCAAAGCATCCCACAATATAATAAAGGCCAAAACAATATATGACGGCTTCGCATATTTAAATAAACTATTTAACATATTTTAATTTTATCCAATAAATAAATCTTTAATAATCCAATTTTATTTGATGAGTTTACTTTCAAATAATCTTAGTTCAGAATTCAAAACACTTTGGATTATTTTTATGTGTTTCATGTATTGTACTCCCCATTTTTCAGACCACTTCATTTCATATTTATTCATTTTGTTGTTCTATTAAAATCGGGTAATAACACACATCGCAAATCCAGTCCTAATAATAGGGGGTTAAGTCAAAAGCATTATTTACAACACATAGCGGTCATGTATAAGAGATCAACCACCTACGATAAAGCCGCTGTAAAGGACGATAATCAACTCAAAACCTATAAAACCTTTATATACCAGGGTATGGCATAGTGACCATTGCCCACTACTGATTAGGGGGCATTCAATTTAAACCTCGCAATAAATATGTGAAAATAATACATCACTAGTCTTTATACGGTTTGCTAACATTTGACCACGTAGTAAAATGATTCACAAGAGAAAGTATTTTTTTAAAGAGCGCCTTAATGAACCAAGACCATTACGAAAATATTGTTTGAAATAAAGTATTATTGTATTTAAAGAATTTGAAGTTTGAGAAGGGAGAGTTGAATCAGGAAGTTCAATATTATAGAGTTCTATCATTTTAACTAAACTTGCTATCCATATGATTTTCTCTAAATAAAATATATGATTTGGCGGTATAAATTTAATAAGACGTAAAAGCATTTTCAAGCTATTTCGATCAAATAAATGCAGTTTAGCGATCTTTTCTGAAAGAACCATTTTTTTTATGTCTTCAAAAATTTCGTTTTGTATAATATTTACATAGGAATGGTGTTTTTTCTTAAATGAATCGGGGATGCCTTCGCTTTGCCTATATGCTAATCCTGTTCTTGCCCAGGGTATATCATTTAAATTTGTAATAAATTCTTCTAACATATATTTGTAAACCATATCATTCCTTCTTTCTGGGTTCAATGACCACATATATCCATATACATCGGGATGTGTATATATTTGATGAAACTCTGTCTTTATATTAAGTAAATCCATACAGGCATTTAATTGCCTGCGCATATAATGAATTTGATAATCTAATTCATATTGCACGTACAATTTTGTTTCAGGAAACTGTGTATGATAAATATCAATATCACCTTCAATATCTTTTAGTGTTTTTTTTATTATTGATTTAGGAATAATCCCACTAACACTTGATATTTTTTTATTAATGGGTTTTAGATTTTTAAGTTTTGTTCCTGAATATTCGGCACGACCTATACTATCTCCATAACTTCCTGCAAGTATTATTTCCAAATCCTCATTATCATCCCTAATTTGAGGTATTGCATGAAGATGTATTGGCGAATACTCACAGCCATGTTTCGCTGTTTCAGTAATATTATTCAATAAATCTTTGGCAGTAACTTTATAATGTTTCCATTTCCAATTCAATCGTTTTGCAATTTCTCTAGCATAAACTACATCCCTAGAATCATCATTCCCCCATGTTAAACCTGTTACTTCAATCCCAAAAAGTTTATTTGTTTTTATCAAATAATCCAATGCGCCTGCGACCATCCTACTATCCATACCTCCACTTAGCAAAACCCCTATTTTTTTCTTATTGCCAATATAACCCTCAATTTCATCGCAAATTTTTTTGAAAAGATTTTTAGCAATCTCATTTTCTTTTACATCCAATACATCATGCTTTGGAGCTTTATTATACTCCCATTTATTTAGTTGTTTATTGGGCTTAGCTAACCATGCTGTTCTTTGTATGCCATTAATTATTGTACGATCAGCTAAAATAAAATTCTTATTCAATACCTCGACTACAGCAACTGGATCTATTCTTCGTTCTCCACTATATTTTTCAAGCAAAGTGGATAGATTTTTCTCAATAACAATTATACCATTTTCATTAAAATAGTAGGGATTAGTAAATCCCAAATTTTTATAATTCCTGAACATGAGTATTAAGGGTATTAAAAGGTTATTAATAAATTTTTGAGTAGACTTTGCGGACTTGCCAATGGGGAAACACCATCTTTCCTTTGTTTATGCTGGAAAATTTGAACAAAGGAAACCAAAATCAAATTAAAATTGCCACCATAAAAACCTTCGTAAACGAAGATGTATCGAAGCTTTCAAAGAATTTAACAATTTATGTGCAACACTATTGATAATACATTACTAATTTCATTCATTCGTTCAACCATTATACATTCACTGATAAAATAACTGCTTTGTATCTATAGATTATCATTTTAATTTTTTATACTACTAATATAATTTCCTAATTGTTCAGAACTTAGGAATATAACATCTGGCCATAACTTAATTATTTTCCCAAGTAATTCTTCTAATAATTTTAAATTAGTGTCTCTGTTTTTTTCTTCAATAAACCCCACATAATTAACTCTATGAGAACTTATAATAGCGGGTTTTTTTAAAGAGAATGACTTTTTTATCTGCATGAGACAACTTGAAACATTATCAATATCAATGTAGCGATTCAATGTAGGCTCAAAATCACAATTTCTTACCATGTAATATTGACCAATGTTATTTTTTTCACCAGTATAATGAAATATTTTAGTCTCCTCACTGCTTCTATTAATAGTCGGGCATAACTGTGCAACTTTACCTTGAAAATAATAAACACCGTGCTTAAGTAAATGTTCATTATAGTCAGGATCCCAACGATAATTTGGAGCAATAAATGATAACGATTTATAACCATTTATTTCTTCAAAATGCTTAAGCCCATTTATTAAATTATTTAAAACTGTGGTTTTTCCTTCAATATTATTAAAATAAGTAGCCCTGACAAAATTGTTTTTATTTGTTGATTTGCTTATAATTCCTGGCATACGCCGTTTTAATGCAAAGAGGGCATCTTCATCTTTTCTTCTGATTGAGTTAATAAAATGAGTAGTGTCTATATGTTCATTACCATGGTACTGCATTTTAAAAACCCGATGCCTTTCTCCTTCATGCCATAAGTCTAAGCAATTATTATGCTTTGGGTACTCATTAAATGTTTTTTTAATACTTTCTCTATAATATTCATTTGTTGCTTCTATTCGATAAAAGTCAGGATTTGACACCAAAGAATTTGCAGTAAGGATAGGTGTATTATTATCGCTATCTTTAAATTGTGATAAAACATTAAATAATAATTCTAAATCATCTTTACTGGCTAATGAATCAAAACGTTCGTATAAATTAAGATCTACTCTATAACCAGCTTTTAAACATTGATTATAAATTTCTTTTGAAGGCATCCTAATACTACCCCAATCATCAGATTCAAAAACTACTATTTTCTTATTGGTTTTAAAGCCAATCCGTTCATTGATATATTTATGAACGCGGTTATCCAGCGCATTTTTAAGTTTATTAAAATTCATCTTCTGGTTTTTATAAATGAATTTATTCTAGCAAGTAACTTGAAAACATACATACCCAATGGAAATAAATTAAAATGCATTGTTTTTGGAAAAAAGGTTATTTCAGATGAGAACCCTTTTTTAAACCTATTTATCCCAGAAATAGCATCTCCCTTTTTTGCATAAATATTGTATCCCCATAAATCCAAATACGATTTAGATTGTTGTTTACATATTTCTATACTTTTATAAATTGCAAGATGTAGAATTGGAATATTTCGTATATCAGGATCCGATGCTCCTTGATAGTATCTCATGCCTTTACCATTCGAAACTATAACCACACCACCTACACAGACATCTTTATCGTTATACACACCTAAAACAAACCCAATATTCATTTTTTTAAGATACTGAAATAGTGCTTTAATTTCATCATAAGTACTACTTTCGTAGACTTTTTTAATTCGAGACATCTTATTAAATACTGAATAATATTCTTTTAACTCAATTTCATTTTCAATCGGCCTTACAGATAATAACTTTTGCGCTTTTTTGATATCGCTTTTATGACCTTTCCGAAAGGATCGCATTATTTCAGGGAGTTCAGTATTAAGCGGGATTCGAATAGTACTCCTTGCATGACCACTTTTGTAAAAGTACTTAATATTGTAAAATTGATTAATTGAACGTTCAATATACTCTGTAATATTTGATACTGGACTTCCAAGTTGTACTGAAAGATACAGAAAATGTTTTTTTTTGTAATAATCAGCAACATGCCTAATTATTTCTATTCCATCCTCTTGACAATGATAACCAGGGGCATAATTTATAGTTGCGAATTTCAATGGACCTATTTTTATTTCCTTTGTTTTTACATAGGCAACAATTGAATTATTTGATTTTATATAAAAATACTTTCCTGGAAATTTCTTATACCAATCTGGTCTTTGTTCTATAGAAAAATCCTCTGAATTCTCAATAAACTCATTTAGTAATTTAGTATCATCTTCAGCTATATACTCTTCAACAAATAATTTTGTGTTTTTTGACATATAAATACTTTATTTTTTTTTAAATAGTTTACCTATAAGAGAAAATATTTTTCTTTTTAAAGTAAAATATTTTCCCATCCAATTTAAATCCTCAAGTAATAAATCTGTTTTCGAAACTGCTTCCAATAATTTTTTCATAACAGATTCTATTGAATGATTAGTTTCAGTATAGTTGTAACACTTATCAGCTAATTCTGTGTACTTATTTTCCACATCATAAAAAACATCATTTAGTGTATTGCCCTTCCTATTTGGAATAAGCCACAATGGTAATCCTAAGCTATATCCTTCTTCTTCAAACAGCCATCTATATTTGTAATCATTTGGCATACTATCGTATGATGGATCTAAAATAACAGTTGGAATTCCATTTTTTGTCCCCTCTAATATGGAGGTGCCCATAGCAAATAACACATCTACATGCTCCAACATATGATTTGATAATTGAAATGAATCATAGCCTTCATGACATATTATACTAATCTTTTCTTTAAAATCTATTTTCTTTTGATTTAAGAAATTCATATACGATTTGCTGTTATTTGAATACAAATGAATAAAAATTGGCGCATTGTTATCTATAGTTAATAAGTCTTCAACCAATTTTGCAAAGGGTTGAATTTTCCATATTTCATCTCTGCCGATATATGCAATACTAAAGCGGTCTTCAAAAATCCTCTTATTACGAATAGAATTTCTATTAATAAATATTGGTACAGGTACTATTGTATAGTTTATTTTTTCGAAATCGGCACTAAAATTCTTTATCACATTAACATGTGATAATTCCATTGTCGCCAAAGCCTTTTTATTATCTAATAGTCTTAGAAATTTTTTGGTGTAGTACTTGGAAAAAATATTTTTATTCGAAAAGCTATTGCTATTTAATGATGTCCTAATTTTAAAAAAATTTATTGCTTCATCAGGAAATACAGACCAATATAGAACTCGGATTTTTTTTTGTTTAAAAAATTTTAAATCCCTTTCAAAATGGCCAAAAGAAATTAGCGTATCATTACGATCTATATTTTTAGATACATCATCATCTTCAATATCAATAAACTCAAAATTAAGATTCTCTTTATTTGCATTAATAAATATATATCCATCTTTCTTGTCAAGAATTTTTACTTTCTTCCCTATGGATGACATATAACGCGCAATATTCAAAATAAGGGATTGTACTCCTCCATGACTATTAGCGATTGTTGAAAAATAAAAAACCAACATAATATATTATTTTTTGGCTCTACTAAAAAGGCTCGTAATTTCTTTTAACTCATTTATTTTGAATAAATAAGCTAAAAATAAATACGAAATCACACCAGTTATGCCTCCGATAATAAGTTTTAAAAATAAATTATCGAAAAAGCCTTTTACAAAATATACAGCTATTGCCATAATAGCAGTTATTAACACAAATGTGTAAATATCCTTTAATTGTTTATATAGTCCATAATTAAATAAACGACCTGGCATATATGAATTAATAATATATGAAATCCATGAATTAATAACATACCCAATAACCATAGCTTTTATACCCAATGGTACTGTTATCAAAAGTATTATGATAAATACTGGAGCTTTTAATAAATCAACCTTTAAAAATAAATCAGATCGCCCAACAACTTTAAGTATATTCATGTTTAAAAGGCTCATAGGGTAGAATATTCGAGAAAAACTCAACCATTGAAGGTACTCAATAGCCGGAGCCCATTTATCTGTAAGCAGAAGCCTTATAATAGGATCTGCCAGAAGTGCCAATAAAGTCATTGCTGGAAAAATAAAAAAACCGGTTATTTTTATAATTCTACGGTAAACTGAAATTAACCTTTCTGAATCATCCTGCAGCGTTGATAAAATGGGAAATGTAACTTGTTGTAGTATATTAGCGATGGTGTCCGATACTAAATTCGGGAACTGCTTTGCACGTGTAAAAAAACCAAGATCAGATGTACTATAACTTTTAGCAATAATCAATTTTACTGATTCATCTAATCCTGTAGCATATAATTTAGATATAAGCAATTTATAACCATAATTGAATAGAACATTAAACGATTGGCTAGAAAATTTAATTGAAATACGCCAATCACTTAATATCCACAATAATATTACAGTAATTAGTGCTTTTGTTAGATTCTGCACCACTAAAGCCCATACACCAAACCCATTATATGCCAAATATATAGCAACGACACCTCCTATTACGGTTGAAATGACATTAGCTTTTGCCAACGATTTAAAATCTAATTTAATAGTCAGCTTTGATCGTTGTATAATGGCAAAAGAAATAATTACAATATTAAGAGAGAGTACTCGAGTTAATATTGTTAATTGTGGCATGTCATAAAAATCAGCAATGGCTGGCGCAACAAAATATAATATAAAGTATATTACTACACTAACAATTAAATTAAAGACAAAAACCGTTGAGAAATCTATATTCTTCCGATTTTGCTTTTGGATTAATCCCGAGCCCAATCCGCTATCCACAAAAACTTGAGATAGCATTATAAATACTGACAACATTCCTATTATGCCAAAGTCAGCAGGGGTTAAAATTCTCGCAAGAATAACTCCAATAATAAATACGCTTATTTGTATCGAAAACTTTTCAGTTGCATTCCACAACATTCCTGCGATCGCTTTATCTTTAAGGTTAAGACTTTTCATTCAGTTGCATAAATAACCATTCTAAAAAAATTCTAGTATGAAAAAATGGTATTACTGTCAATTTGCAAAATCTTATAATAGAAGTTGTTTAAAGTTAACTATCAATAACTCAATTAACAATATATTGTTGAAAAGAAAGAATGATACGAGAATATCAAAAATCAATACTTCGTACCATTCTTTCAAAAAACAATGTTGTTAAG
>Ga0114934_10001739_pt1 | contig 14113 bp, 9 predicted proteins | sample 4SBtaG_2_FD_99695 | JGI IMG/M metagenome (GOLD analysis project Ga0114934, IMG submission 99695) | Deep subsurface microbial communities from Kolumbo volcano to uncover new lineages of life (NeLLi) - 4SBTROV10_white metaG | ecosystem: Environmental > Aquatic > Marine > Volcanic ... | reverse complement strand
GCGCGACAGTTTGCGTAGATCCAATCAACTTACGAATAACAAATAAGCCAGGAATACATTCAAGAGTAACAATATGGCTGACACACCTTTCCAGAAGCGCAGCGGATTTCGCTCAATAAGCGGCAAAGTATCGGCAGATTTTAAAAACTCCTGGTTCGGCTTTTTCAAATCATACAGAAACTCCGAAAGCGTCTCATAACGCAATTGCGGCGAAATGGCGGTCGCTTTCTTGAGTGCCCCATCTATCCATTGCGGTACCATGCTGTTTTTATGAAAACTGGGCACATAGCGTAATTTAGAAAGCTTGATCTTATCGGGTTTTTCGGGAATATCGCGCCCAAAGGGTAGCGCATTATTAAGCATTTCATAGGTAATCACGCCCAGCGAATAAATATCGGATTTAATCGTGCCACGCTGCCCTAAATGATACTCCGGTGCGGTATAGTTAAGCGTCCCCAATACATTTTCATTCTTAGCCTCAAGTGGTGTCAATTCAGTGATACCGGCAATTTTCACTGACCCGAAGTCAATAATCTTAACCCTGCCGTTTTTATCCAGCATGATATTTTCGGGTTTTAAATCCTGATGCAGCATTTCCATGCGGTGAAAAGCTCTAAGCCCCTTGGCAATCTGTTCCACTATTTTCCGTACGGTCCGAATTTCAGGCTTTGGATTCCTATCCATCCATTCGCGCAGCGTTTCACCTTCTATATATTCGGTAACATAATAAATGCAACTTTTTTTGCGATCCGAACTTAAAACCTTGAGTACATTGTCATGCCGAATGCGTTTTCCTGCCCATTCTTCGTGCAAAAAATGCTCAATATAGTGCGTATCATCTTCATATAATATTGATGGCGTTTTTAAAATAACCCGTCGTTCCGTTTGCGTATCGTAGGCCAGATAAATCTGCGTACGGGCACTGGCCTGCAGCTCCTCTTCAATCCGATAACCATCTAAAACCATACCGACTTCCAGAGGCGGTGGAAATGGCAAATTGGCATGACGACGCATGATTTCATCTTCTTTAACCAGCGGTAACTGCTCAACCTTGAGGATCTGGCATGTCAAGTTATCATCGCTGTTATTTTTACTTGCCATGTCCACCAGTTTTTGGCAGCAAGTATCAAGATCATTGATCTCCTGAACACATTTTTTTAATGCTTTTTCGCTGATAAAATCATGTACGCCATCAGTCATCATGATAAATAAATCGCCGATTTCCAAAGGAAACGATTTGTAATCCACTTCAAGCCGCGGCTCAATCCCCATTGCCCGGGTCAAATAGCTCTTTTCTTGTGACAGATTGACGCGGTGATCCCGCGTCATCAGCTCCAGATTACCTTTTCGCAAACGATATATGCGTGAGTCTCCAATATGGAAGATATGCCCTGTTGTTGATTTACAAACCAAAATACTGAGCGTGCTCACCAAGCCTTTATTGCTTTCAAAATGCCGATGTCCCTGGCTATATAACCAGGAATTAGTCGCCGACAAAATTTTCTGCCCTGCATTTTTAACCGTCCAGGTATCAGGTGTGCTGTAATAGTCACTCAAAAAGCTAATGACACAACATTGGCTGGCCTGTTTTCCATCTTCACAACCGCTCATGCCATCGGCGATAGCTATGGCCAGTCCTTTATGCGTCAACTGCGGCTCATCCGGAATTTTGGAACCATAACTATCTTCATTATCGGCCTTAATACCTTTGTCACTATAGACACCGGTACTGACTTTCAATCGTGTATCCATATCAATCCAGCTCGATCATTTCAACCGTCCCATCTTCCAAGACTTCAGCCATATGACCTTTAGGCTCTTCAATAAACTGAACAACAAGCAAAACCAGAAAAGAAAAGGCGGCAATCACCTTAAAGAAAATATCCGACGATACAAATGACAGTATGGTTAAAAATAACACCCCACCCACATTACCATACGCACCCACCATGCCTGCAATCTGACCTGTCATGCGGCGCTTGATCAACGGCACCATAGCAAATACTGCGCCTTCTCCAGCCTGAACAAAAAATGAGCATACCATGGTGGTAATCACCGCAATGGACACCGGCCATTCTGGTGTGATTTGTGAAAACGTAAAAAACCCAAGCATGGCGCCTGCAAGCAATAACGTTAATGACATTTTTCGCCCAAAGCGATCACTGAACCAGCCACCACCCGGCCGTGCGACCAAATTCATAAAAGCGAACCCTGAAGCCAACAAGCCCGCCTGAACCATGCTAATGCCTTGAGACTCGTGAAAGGTCTGATAAAAGAAGATTGGCAACATGGAAACGACCGCGAGTTCTGCACCAAATGTCGCCATATAAGCCAGGTCCAAAATGGCGACCTGCTTAAACTTGTATTTATGAATCTCCTCAATCGGATGGCTTAAATGCGCTTCATTGACATGAATGATTTTATAAACATTATAAAAAAACAATATCCAGATGAAGGCATAAATGCACCATGATGCTATGCCAGACAACAATCCGACACCGGCTGGCGATAACTTCCAGGTTAATAAGGTTAGCGTGGCATAGAGTGGAATCGACATCACAATATAAAAAAACAGATCCCAAATACTGGTTACTTCCATGGCACCGGATTTTTTAGGTTTAAAGTAGGTTGATCCTTTCGGTGTATCGCTGACACTGAAAAAATAAATTACCGAATAAACCAGAGCAATGATACCCGTAGAGGCAATGGCATACCGCCAGCCTTCATCGCCACCACCAAACCATAAAGCTAATGCCGGCAAGCTCATGGCAGCGGCCGCCGAGCCAAAATTGCCCCAGCCGCCATATATACCTTCAGCAATACCGACTTGTTTGGCGGGAAACCACTCACCGACCATCCGAATACCGATAACGAAACCAGCGCCAACAAATCCCATTAAAAAACGCGCCATCGCCAGCTGCTCAAAACTTTCAGCAAAGGCGAACATAAAACATGGAAAACTCGCCAGCGCCAGTAGTGTTGAATAGGTCCGTTTAGGTCCAAACTTATCGACCAAAACACCTATTATGATTCGGGCAGGTATGGTCAATGCCACATTCAAGATTAAAATTGTTTTGATTTGTGACTGGTCCATATTTAACGTTTTTGCAATCACAAGCATTAACGGTGCATGATTGAACCAGACCACAAAGCTGATAAAAAAAGCAATCCATGTCATGTGCAGTATTTTTATCTTGCCTGTAAAGGAAAGTAGATTAAATTCTTTCGATGACATTATTTTCGCTCCATTCTTGATTGTTGTAATTCTAAAGCACTTTCTGTGCCAGATAATGAAATTTACTATTCTTGATATATTCCACCTTGGCTTCCATCCTTATTAAGAGCGATAGACCATTAAATAATTATTGACTGCATCAGCAAAAAATTGAAGGGAACACCGTGCCAAATCAAATCGATAGCACTGCCCCCTTATGAAGCAATACGCACCACAATAAAGCAAATCAGTGTATATAAATTTGCCGTTTATCCTGTTCAAGGACTGCGTTTCCCTAAAACCATACGTTTTTATAGTACATACGCCTTTAACAATAATGGCATGATAGATGCTTATAAATATTTATTATGATTTACTGGGGTGAAATATGCGTGTAAAACAAACATTAGTTGTCATTGGTAATGGTATGGTTGGCCAGAATTTTCTGGAATCATTCGTTGAAAGCGAAGCCAGAGAAAAATTCGATATCGTGACGTTTTGTGAAGAGCCACGGCCCGCTTATGACCGGGTTCATCTAACGGAATATTTCAGTGGCAAAACAGCTAACGACCTTTCCTTGGTTGCTGATGATTTTTTCGAAAAAAATAATGTCACCGTCCATATCGGCGATAAAGCCGTCGAAATTGATCGAAAAAATCGCCAGATCATTTCTGAAAAAGGTGCCATCGTTCACTATGACAAAATAGTCCTGGCAACAGGTTCTTATCCTTTTGTACCACCTGTACCGGGTCATGATCGCGAAAACTGTCTGGTGTATAGAACGATCGAGGACTTGGAAGCCATTACAAAAGCAGCAAAGAACTCCAGCGTAGGGACTGTCGTCGGTGGTGGTTTATTAGGACTTGAAGCCGCTAAAGCCTTAAAAGACTTAGGCTTGGAAACACATGTCGTGGAATTTGCCCCACGTCTGATGGCCGTTCAATTAGATGAAGGCGGCGGCGCAATGCTGCGAAAAAAAATCGAAGACTTAGAGGTTGTTGTTCATACCAGCAAAAATACCACGAACATTGGCGATGGCGCCGCTCATGTCCACAAAATGACGTTTGCCGATGGTGAAGAACTGGAAACCGACATCGTCTTGTTTTCTGCGGGAATTCGTCCGCGTGATGATATTGCGCGCGCCTGTGGCCTGGAAACCGGCCCCCGTGGTGGAATCGTCATTGATAATCAATGCAAAACATCAGATCCTGATATTTATGCAATAGGTGAATGTGCATTATGGGAAGGTAAAATATTTGGTCTGGTTGCGCCGGGCTATACCATGGCCAGAACTGCCGTTGCTGATTTAAACAATGAACAAGCCAGTTTTACCGGTGCCGATATGAGCACTAAACTGAAACTGATGGGCGTTGATGTCGCCAGCATTGGTGATGCTCACGCCAAAATGCCGGGTGCTTTAGTCTATACCTACCTGAATGGCGCTTCGGAAGTTTACAAACGTATCGTTGTCAGCCACGACAAAAAATATCTGCTTGGCGCGGTGTTAGTCGGCGATGCCTCAGGTTACAGCACGCTGTTGCAATACTGTTTAAATAAAATTGAATTACCCGAGAATCCTGATTCCTTGATCTTGCCGCACCATTCCGACGAATCTGTCGGTTTAGGACCTGATGCCTTGCCACCTTCAGCTCAAATCTGCTCTTGTTACGATGTCTCTAAAGGTCAGATTGTCGAGGCCATTGAAAACGGCTGCATGACTGTTCCTGACCTTAAAGCCCAAACACAAGCGGCAACCGGTTGCGGCGGCTGTAGCGCCCTTTTAAAATCGGTACTCGATTGTGAGCTGACAAAAGCGGGTATTGAGGTCAATACCGATATTTGTGAACATTTCCCGCATACCCGACAAGATTTGTATAACCTCGTCATGGTTGGCAAAATCAAAACCTTTGATGAATTGTTGCAAAAACACGGGCGTGGTCGTGGCTGTGAAGTCTGTCGCCAGGCCATCGGCTCTATACTGGCCTCTTACTGGAATGAGTATATTCTAAAGAAAGAACATATTGGCCTACAGGATACCAATGACCGTTTTCTGGCCAATATGCAGAAAGATGGCACCTATTCCGTGGTACCCCGTGTCACAGGCGGTGAGCTCACCCCCGATATGTTAATCGCCTTGGGTGAAGCCGGCAAAAAATACAACCTTTACACCAAGATTACCGGTGGCCAACGGGTAGATTTGTTTGGCGCCCGGGTAGAACAGCTCCCCCTGATTTGGAAAGACCTGATTGATGCCGGCTTTGAAAGCGGCCATGCTTATGGTAAATCATTACGTACCGTTAAATCCTGTGTTGGCAGCACCTGGTGTCGATTTGGCGTTGATGACAGTGTTGGCCTGGCCATTGAACTGGAAAATCGCTATAAAGGCTTGCGTGCGCCGCATAAAATAAAAATGGCTGTATCCGGATGTACACGTGAATGTGCCGAAGCGCAAGGCAAGGATATCGGGGTTATTGCAACCGAAGATGGCTGGAACTTATATGTCTGTGGTAACGGCGGCATGAAGCCAAGACATGCCGATTTGTTTGCAACCAATCTGGACAAAGAAACATTGATTAAATATATCGATCGTATTCTGATTTTTTATGTCAGAACTGCCGACCGTTTACAGCGCACCTCGGTCTGGATGGAAAATATGGAAGGCGGCCTGGATTACCTTAAATCAGTCGTCATTGATGATAAGCTGGGCATCGTTAACGACCTTGAAAATCAAATGCAGCATATCATCGATTCATACCAGTGCGAGTGGAAAACCACACTGCAAGATGAAGAGAATCTTAAATTATTCCGTCCTTTTGTAAATAGTGACCAAACCGATGACAGCATCCTGTTTGTTGAAGAGCGTGGACAAATACGTCCAGCCAATGAATCCGAACGCAAACATTTTAAACTGACGGAGGAAGTCTAATGAGTCGATGGGTGGATGTTTGCAGTGTTGATGATTTATTACCTGAGGCCGGTATCAGCGTCTTAGTCGGTGGCCGACAACTGGCGCTATTTTATTTCCCTTTGAACAATGAGCTTTATGCAATTGATAACTACGATCCGTTTAGCCATACTTATAGCTTATCACGCGGCCTGGTGGGTGATATAAAAGGGGAGCCGATAGTTTCGGCCCCCGTTTATAAACAACATTTCATCCTGAAAAGCGGTATTTGTCTGGACGATGAAACGGTTAAGGTTGAGAGCTATCCAGTTCGCATTGTCAACGATCGTGTTGAAGTTTCAATTCCGGAGTAAATAATGACTTACCAATATTATATCGCTGATGTTTTCACCCAAGAGGTATTCAATGGCGCTCAGATTGCGGTTTTCCCGGCAGCTGACGGTCTAACAACAGAACAAATGGCCGCCATTGCAAAAGAAATCAATTTATCTGAAACAGTTTTTGTTTTTCATCCGGAAAGTGCTGAAATGCACCGCAAAATGCGTACATTTTCAGCATTGGGCGAAGAAAAAGATTATGTCGGTCACCCTATTATTGCGACCGCCTATGTCCTCGGTCATTGTGGCGATATCCACTTAAGCGAGGGAATCAATCCATTCATTTTCGAACAAAACAGTGGGCCAGTAGACGTAAACATCAGCGCTAAAAATGGCAAACCTGTTTTTGTCCAGTTCGCCAATAAGGTTTCCTCCGTCATTGACCGTTTTGTCCCCAACGATGAAGAATTAGCCGATTTATTGTCACTCAAAGTTTCCGACCTGGATCATAAAAAATATTCACCGCGCCTGGTTTCCTGCGGCTTACCGTTTCTGATCGTTCCGGTCTGGCAATACAAAAGCGTTCGTCAGGCTCGCTTTAACTATATCGCCTGGAGCCAATCCACTGCGCCACAAACAGCCGCTCAGGAAATTTTGCTGTTTGTACCAAAATCGCCATCGCCGGATGCCGATTTTAATTTACGATTACTCGGTCCTAAAATCGGTCTACATGAAGACCCTCCCGTAGGTAATGTCTTACCAGCTTTTGCCGCTTATTTATGTTCATTTGAATTCACCCAACAAGGTACCCATGCGTTTACCGTAGAACGAGGTGATGAAAACACGCGCCGCAGCATCATCAATATCGAAATGGACAATAAAGGGGGTTCACAACTGCCGATTCGAGTAGGTGGCGAAGGCCTTATTTTTGCCGAAGGCAAAATATTTATCTAACATAGTCCCATTAAATAACACCTCTCCAGTTGAAATAAACAGCTTACATTTCAACTGGAAGAGAGGCCGCTTACATTCAAACCGCTGGCCCTATAACCTCCTCATTTTGGTCCACCAAATAATCCAACCATAAGCTCGATAGTTTTTCTTGTACGGTATTCTGCCGCAAGCGGGCATTCAGATGAGGGAAATCGACTTCGTCCAGATTCTGGTCTTGATTAAAACAGGAATAGACAAAGAAATTAGTACCCGTTTCCGCATCGATATGCTTACACAAACATTGAGCACAGATACCTTTCATCATACATTGCATGGGCGAATTGATGGAGCCGATAGCCTTGTGTTCCGGTAAATAAGGCTTCAAACGACCATGACGCGCTTCTTTGACCGCCGCCATCATTCTATCGGAACCAATCACTATAATTTCATTGACTTCATTCAACGGAATATTGATTTCTCCCAGCTCACCTTTGGCATAACGTTCTATGCTTTCCAGAATATTCCCGACGCAACTCAAATCTTGTGGCCGAGTTGTGGGTAACGGTTTGACGTCTTCGCCCGGATCAACAGACCAGATAATCACATCTGCAGCCGCCTCAATGTCTTCTACTTTAAAAACATCATAATCATGTTTATAGCCAGCAAAATAAAGCACTCGATTTCCGGCAGCCCGCATGGCTTTGCCAATGGAAAACAGTACGGCATTACCCAGGCCACCGCCCACCAGCATAACAGTTTTATTGTTTGGAATTTCCGTAGGTGTGCCAGTGACCCCCATGAGCACAACTGGGTCACCCACTTTCCAGAACCGACAGAGCTTGGTTGAACTACCCATTTCCAATGCAATCAATGAAACCAGCCCTTGTTCTTTATCCACCCAGGCACCGGTTAAAGCAATACCCTCGCTGGTAAGAGCGGTATCGTTAACGACTGAGGCATAGGCTTCATAGTTTTGCAACCGGTAAAACTGTCCCGGCTCAAAATGTTTAGCTTGCATGGGCGCTTTAACGACGACCTCAACGATAGTCGGCGTCAGACGTTTAACCTCTGTTATGCTGGCCAGAAAAGCGTTGTCCAGTTTTTTCTGAAATGTCTTCAGCTCAGCATCACGTTTAGCTTGTTTTGCCGGATCTAGCTGCTGGATTTCATCTGCAAATAATTCAACAACATAGGGATAGCCATCTTTAGCACTGGCCATAGCCTTAACAACATTACCCGCATAAACCGGATGAGTGTCGCCATAATAAGTAATATAGCGTCCATTTCTCTGATAAGAGGTAAATGGCGCAGGTTTGCCAACTTTCGGCAACCAGGTATCATCCATCGGCGTTAATCGCTGGCTATTCGCTTCAGATTCAGGCTGATAACGCTGAAAAAAATTACCATCCATTTCAAAAACATCGGGATGTTCATTTTGATAAATGGTATTGGGTGAAGTGCCGGCAGCTATATATAGACTGCGTAATGGCACATCTATTTGTTGTCCCCCCACCCATTTCCCATCGTCCTGATGCATTTTTTCGAACCGAACAGCGTTTAGATGCTGATATTCATCGACCAGTGCCTGTTTCGGATTCATGCCTTCAGCCCAGGCGATACCTTCCTCCAGAGCCTTTTCAATTTCTTCATGATTTTGGGTATAAGCCGGTGCATTTTTCATACCCTTGCGATAAAACAGCGTAACGCCGCCCCATTTATCTATCAATGATTGAAAATCAGGCGCTTCTCCAGCCCTTTTGGCACGTTCTCGTTCGGCACGAATGGCTAGTCCATGCGCCATAAATTCTTCCAGAATTTTCTTTTCCTCTTCATCAAATCTGGCCAACACGGTCTCTTGGCCATATTTTTCCGCAAGAATTTCATATCGTTTCAAAATTTTTTCAACCTGGACGGGGTAATATGCCAGCAATTCTGTTGCCGTATCCGTCGCTGTTAAACCGCCACCGATTACACCAGCCGGCAAACGAACTTGCAGATTTGCCATTGAAGCCGTTTTTGCGGCACCGGTTAATTGTAAGCCCATTAAAAAATCCGAAGCTTTGCGAATACCACGCACCAGGTTGTTTTTCAGGCCGATAATGGTGGGTTTACCCGCGCCTACAGCCATAGCAATATGATCAAAACCCATTTCCCAGGCATCTTCAATGGTGACAGTACCTCCAAAACGAATACCACCATACGCTTTGAAAGCATTACGCCGTGCCAGGGTTAGATAAATGACTTTTAAAAAATTTTTATCCCACCGCACTGTAATACCGTATTCAGCAACCCCGCCAAAACCGGCAAGAATACGTTTATCCAGGTCTTCATATAAATCATTAAAATCACGAACAGGTACAGGAGGCACGGTTTCAGAACCTACCAACTCTTCAGGTAAAGGCTCAATTTTCAAACCATCGATACCCACAACCCCAAAGCCTTCATTGACAAGATAATGAGCCAGGGTATACCCCGCAGGCCCAAGCCCGGCAACCAGTATATTTTTACCATTGTAAGGCAGGGCATAAGGCCGCCTTACATTCAACGGATTCCATCGCGTTAAAAAACTGTAAATTTCAAAGCCATAGGGCATGAATAAAACATCGGTCAAGACATTCGTTTCGATTTGAGGAATATTGACAGGTTCGGTTTTTTGATAAATACACCCCCTCATACAGTCATTACAGATGCGGTGGCCTGTTCCGGGGCACATTGGATTGTCAATCATGATAATCGCTAATGCGCCAATATTATCCCCTCGCCTTTTGACAAGATGCATTTCAGAAATTTTTTCCTCTAAAGGGCAACCAATAACGGGAACATTCAGTGGGTTGATTTTGAATGTACCGTCTTTTTTATTTTTCATGCCCTTTGAACAAGAATCGGTATCCCGCTCATGACAATAAATACAGTGGTCAACCTCGTAGAGCACTTCCCGCTGATTAAATCGTTTATCCGTCAATGCAAAACCATCTCGTCTTCTCCGGTGTTCCTTAGGGCCGACCAATGCAACAAAGCCATCGCGCCGATCTTCTTCTGTCTCGACCAAATGTGTGAAATCGGTTTTTTTGGGTGATTTGAACAGGGTCCAGTTTTTCGTTAATGCTTGTAATTCTGTATCGGTTTTAGCAATATAAAGCCATCGTTCTATATAATTGAGTAAGCTATTGACAAGGTCGCTGTCTTCACCGCCCAAGTCATCAGAAAAAAACTGACTGGCTTTATCATGGCCAGCCAAGGCACCACGCAAGGACGCCACTTTTTTTACGATGGAACCTTCAGCAAATGGGGCTTCGTTTGCACGACTAAAATGTTGTGAAAGCCGAAACAAATCCGTGCCCATTTCGCTGATTGCCAGTTCTTGATCAACTTGGCCTGAAGCCAGTGCTTCACGCATCAAAGCAACGGCTTTTTTTATATTTTCAATATTCCAGTCGGCAACATTCTCTTTTTTGAATTTTTTGGCCAGTTTATTGACCACCTGCTGACGGAAAAAAAATACCGTTTCAATGTCCTGCCGAATAATATCAGCCTGTTTTTGATGCGCTTGCTCAACATTGAATAATTTAGCGACAAACTGTCCAACATAAGTACCCATTTCAACCAGAATATCTGAAATTTCTTCTGGCTTTAAATGTGCACCCTGGTTTTCCCTGTAATCCAGATAACGCGAAAAAAGCGCCCTGTCGTGTCGCTTAACGCTATCGTCAAATACCTTAAGAAGCAATTCCAATTTCTCAGGATGATATAAATCAGGATAGCTAAACCCCGGAAGACCGAGCGTTATATTAGACATGTTGTTCTCAGAATTAGTCATTGTTTCCAGTGGGTGTCAAAAATTCAACCCGCCACAAATCAAAACCGATGATACTTTGAATATCATAAATGCCTTCGATTTACCATAATCTTCGATTCATGCCGGCAGTTCATTTCAAAACAGTCTTTGAGTTTATACCTTTCAACAGGGAAGCGCCAATATGATGAGTAATTACCGCTCTTATGCAGGTTTTAATCTCTTTATAGCATTTGGATATCTATACCCCAATCTCTATAAATTTCCAAATTTTTCCAAAAAATTTGACACAATGTTCTATTCTTAAAGCTAACTTGAAACTTGGCTTTTTTCGGAATGCAATACCATGACTGATGATCGGGCTTATCGCAAAAACCTGGCAACGGAAGGTTTAGTTTATATTAGTGGCGAAGAAATCGGAATTCGTGTCATCAACCTGTCGATTACGGGTCTTCTGGTTGAATTATTAGATAATGATGTGATTCAGGAAGCCAAGGATATTTTCGAAGCGGCAAAAATATCACCTGTTATCGATATTTATTTACCCAAGCTCCGTATTGCAGGCGAAGCCGAAATTGTCCGCATGGAAAACAAAAACAACAGCATTCAAATTGGCCTGGAGTTTTGTCATATCAATTATGAAGTCGATCATCTGTTGTATCAGCGCAAGGCCTATCGTAAAAACCTGACCGCGCCGGGAAAAATCATGTTTAATGGTGAGACCTATGTTTTTACAACTGAAAATGTCTCTGTCGAAGGCTTGATGATCCGTATCGGCGATGAACTAGAGGTTCAGCCAGGAACCATTACCACCTATGAATTCAATCGCTTAGACCTGTCCGGTCAAATCAAGGTGATCTGGTCAACCACCGAAAACTACACCACCCTGATGGGACTGGAATATCTTTATCTGCAAAAAGATGTTGAAGGAATACCGCGCTTTTTCACTTGAATCGCGCCCGATTCCGGTTCTGCCATAAACCGTGAGCCATCGTGTGAGCCTGCTCTTGCGTATCAGCTTTTCCCAAAAACTTTAACACCACCGCCGTTGTGCCAATAATCGTTGCTTCAGCAAATTCATCCTCATACGTTCCCTGCCACAGTTGCTTTAACTGTTCAGGCCTTAATGTATCAGGCCTAATATGACGTCTTTCAAATAGCGCAGGCCATATTTCCTCGCTCAACGTTTGATGATGCACGCTTTGCACCAGGCAATCGACATCCGGGTTGCGCTCAGTTTCGCCACCTTCACCCTTTAAAACCGCCATATGCGGATAGCACAGCAAAAGCGCGGCATTTTGATGCACTTGCCGATAACCGGGGTGAAAAATGCCTTGAATCGTGTATTCAGCATTAAACGGATTTAACAACCTGACCAGTGTATGCACGGGTGAGCGCAAGCCCATCAAAGGGCGTAGCTGAATCATGTCATATAACTTCGGACAAAAAACACGCAACGGCAGATAACTGAATCCATATTGTTGTAGCTGTTGTTGCGCCTCTTTAATCGATCCGGCTGATGCTAACCCTAACATAGCCAGCATATCCTGTGTATAAACCCGGTTCTCGCTATGGCCCTCCGCGCCGTGCATCAGAATCCGAACACCATTTTCCGCCAATAACTGCGTTGTCAGAATGAACCAGGGCAAATGACGTCGTTTCCCGGCATAGGACGACCAATCCAGATCAATATCGAACCCTTGCCTGTCCACCTGAAAACTTTCCCGCGCGGCTTGAACAAATCCTGCCAGCTCTTCGGGCGTTTCTTCCTTAACCCGCATCAGCATTAAAAATGCGCCGAGTTGAATCGGCTCAACGGCATCGGCCATAATCATTTCCATAGCCCGATAGGCTTCATCCTGAGTCAATGGGCGCGAGCCTTTTTTGCCTTTGCCCAGGATTTTGATAAATTCAGCAAATGGATGTTCGTTCATGTGAATCGATACATGAAATAGTGATCAACCAATAAGGCGGCAAAAATACCCGTCAAATACCACAAGGAATACCAAAATGTTTTCATCGCACTGTGATTGTCTTTATGTTGCAACATTCTAATGGCCATATAGATGAAATACAGTCCGAGTACAATAGCGGATGCTAAATAGATAACCCCGCTCATAGCGGTTAAATACGGCAACAGAGTGACGATGAATAATAAAATTGTGTACAACAAAATTTGCAAACGGGTGAATCTGACACCGTGTGTCACCGGTAACATAGGGATTTCAACCTTGGCGTATTCATCCCGCCGGGCAATTGCCAGCGCCCAGAAATGGGGCGGGGTCCAGACAAAAATAATTAAAAACAACAACATTGCATGCGGGTGTAATTCACCGGTTACGGCACACCAACCCAATAACGGCGGCGCCGCACCGGCCGCCCCGCCAATCACAATATTTTGCGGCGTCATATGCTTTAAGTAAACCGTATAAATGATCGCATAACCGATCAATGATAAAAACGTCAGTTCTGCCGTCAAAGGATTCACCAGAAAATACAGGATCAACATCGCGACCACACCTAGAACGCCAGCAAACGTCAAAACATTCACAGAGCTTAAATGGCCCTTGGGCAATGGCCTGTTCTGTGTCCGCCGCATATTGGCATCGGCCGCCTGATCGATATAATGGTTAATCGCCGCGGCCGAGGCGGCCGCCAACCCAATGCCGAGAGTTCCCCAGAAAAACTTATCGAGCGGCGGCATGCCTGGAACGGCCAATAACATGCCGACAATGGCAGTAAAAACAATTAACGTGACCACACGGGGTTTGCACAGTGCTAAATAATTTTTAAATGATGAATATAGGCTATGATGTTGCATTGATGGATTCACAAATCTGCTCGTTAATCGCCTATATTACAGTGAACTAACATTGAATGAAATAGTCGGAATCGCTGTCAGTTTAAAACCAGGAGGGAAAATGAGATTACTGATGTTGCTTTTATTATGT
>Ga0114934_10001737_pt1 | contig 14123 bp, 12 predicted proteins | sample 4SBtaG_2_FD_99695 | JGI IMG/M metagenome (GOLD analysis project Ga0114934, IMG submission 99695) | Deep subsurface microbial communities from Kolumbo volcano to uncover new lineages of life (NeLLi) - 4SBTROV10_white metaG | ecosystem: Environmental > Aquatic > Marine > Volcanic ... | reverse complement strand
TTTTTAACCATTCCAGCTCAACCTGGAGCTTTCCGATTTGTTGGTAAAGCCTTTCTTTTTCAGCTTCCTGGGCTTCGGCATCACGATTTTTTCCCCGGGAAAAAAGATCAGGTGCTTCTTTTAGGAGGAAGTTAAAAAAAGAGAAAAGCCGGAAAAAAATGATCAGAAAATCCAAAAGAAAAAATCGCAAGAAAAAATAGCCGGGTTAAGAAAATATAATCGAACAGGGCTGTTTTGATACGATTAACCTGATCCTGGTCCAACTCAATGGTTTTTTTTACAAGTGCCCTCTTTACCCTTTTTTATCTTGTATATCCATACGTATCCGGCGGTTAATACAATGCACGAAATCGCGAGAATGAGGGTGATTTTATGCACATGGGCCATTAACAATTCCTGGTTCTGCCCGAACAGGTAGCCTGAAAACGCCAGGACCGCCACCCATATGCCCGCGCCGAGCGCGGTAAACAGGCAGAAAATCGTGAAATTCATCCTGGAAAGCCCGGCGGGCAAAGAAATATACTGGCGGATTCCCGGCAGCAGGCGGCCGATGAACGTGCTGATGTGACCGTGTTTTTTAAAAAAATCCTCGCCTTTTTTAAAAGAGCTTTGGCTTACCAGCAGGTACTTTCCATATTTTTCGAAAAAGGGCCGTCCGAACTGCATGGCGAGCCAGTAATTAAATGCGGCCCCGGCAAGGCTGCCGCCGATACCCGAAGCGATCACGGGAACCATCGCCATTTCACCCTTAAAAGCCAGATATCCGGCCGGTGCGATGACAATCTCGCTCGGAAAAGGGAAGAATGAAGATTCCAGAAACATCAGCGCGAAAATTCCGGGATATCCCCAGTGGCCGACCGTATTTACGATAAATGTGACAACCTGCTCAAACACGTTTTTTTCCTTATTTTAAAATTGACGGACTTTTAAAAAGTCCGTCAACCGGCCGAGCGCGATTCAGCGCCGGCCGGAGGTGGGGGTGGAACCATCCGAATTCATTCCGGATGGCGGGGGAGGAAATTTCCTCCCCCGTCGAGTAAAAAGGCGCAGAGCGACTTTTTACGAGATTATCAAAATTGTTATGTCGTAAACAGTCTAAGCCCCGGAACTGAATTGAAATGGTTGTCCAGAGAGAATAAAGAAACCTTATGGCGAAGGCATATCTGTGCAATAAGGACATCCATCGGCGGGATCGTGATGCCTTTGTTGCGCAATGAAGCATCCAAATCCCCGGCGGAATCCCATATGCTCTCATCTACGGAAAGCCGCATCAGCGCATTAAGTAATGGTAAAATTTTTTTCCGTTCAGAAGGCCGAAGGCCGCGTTTGATTTCAAACATCACCGGACCACATGTAAGTACCCGATCATCATTAATTAAATTTTTTGTAATCTCGATAATTTCAGGTGTCCTGCCCGTAAATGCGTCAATCCAGACGGACGTATCCAGCAGGATCGGCTCCAGGCTATTTTCCATTTTTTTTACCCATATCTTCAAGCCACCGGGTGCGGTTCAAATCCGCTTTTTCAGCTTCATAAATTGCCTGTTCATCGATGTCAACATTTCCGAGAAGCGAGGCGAGCCTGTTCAGCTTGGCCTTTCGGATATGCTCTTTGACGGCAAAGGATACAGCAGCAGTCTTGGTTTTTGCACCGGAAATTTTCAGCAGTTCCCGGACAAGTTTTTCATCAAGCGTAACCGTAGTTCTCATGATATTCTCCATCATAATTTATGCACAATATTTTGTGGTATTTTTATGCATATGTCAAGAAAGATGATCTCGTAAAAAGTCCCGTTCTCGTCACCCCGGCGCAGGCCGGGGTCAAGAACATATTGAAACTACTGGATTCTGGCCTACGCCAGAATGACGGTCACGCTGTTTTTCGACTTTTTACGAGATCATCAAGAAAGGTGAGTTGAAATTTGATATTCGATATAAGTCATGCTTTTCCGTATGCGTTCCCACGCTGGAGCGTGGGAACGGGAAACCGCTTTCCGGGCTCGGGCAGTCATCTCCTCCCGGCACGCAAGCCCGAAGGCCCGAAGGCTTACCCCCGGTCCGGCAGGATCACCGTGAAGACGGAGCCTTCTCCCGGGCGGCTTTCGACCCGGACCTCGCCCCGGTGCGCGGCGACAACGGCCTGAACGAGGCTGAGTCCCAGGCCGAGCCCCTTTTCCGACCGGCTTTTGTCTCCCCGGTAGAGCCGTTCGAAGATTTTGGGCAGGTCATAATCGTCAATGCCGATCCCGTTGTCTTTGACGCGGATATGGATTTTTCCGTCCCGCCTGAATGCGTTGATTTTGATGGTCCCATTCGGCCTTGCGTATTTTACGGCATTGTCCACGAGGTTGGCCACGGCCTGCCGGATCCGGGTCGGATCGATCGATACGTTTAATCCCTCCTCTACCCGGACGTCAATGTCAATGTTCCGGGTTTCGGCCACATACCGGTAGAGGTCGGCGATTTCACCGAGTAGCCTTGAGATATCCGTATTTTCGTAATGGAGGTCAATGGCGCCGGACCGGGCCTCGGAGATGTCCATCAGGGTGTTTAACATGGTCATGATTTTTTCCGATTCCTCGGCGCAATCAAGCAGGACTTCCCGTATCCTTTTTGTATCGGCCTCTTTTTGAAAAACGTCTTCGACCGCCGCCCGGACGCGCGTAAGCGGTGTTCTCAAATCATGGGCCACGTTGTCCAGGGCTTCTTCCATGCCGGTGATCAGTTTTTTGATTTTTTCAAGCATTTCGTTGAACTGGTTCGCGAGTTCATCGAGTTCGTCGCCCGATCCCGTCATCGGAACCCGTGAATCCATTTTGCCGGCCGTTATTTTTTCCACCGTATGGATCAGCGAGCGCAAGGGGACCAGAAGCCGGTTTGTCAGCAAGAGGCCCCCGACAAGTCCCAGCAACGCCATAGGGAAAAGGATGAACGCAAAGGCCTCCCAGAATTCGTCGAGTCTGTCGTCGCGGGGATCATTTCCCAGGCCTGTCTGGAGGATAGATCCGTCGGGAAGCGTTTGAGAAATAATTTCAATGAAGTCATCGTCGTGTTTTTTATAAATTTTGAAGGGTTTGCCGTCTTTAACGTGTTTTGCGTATTCCAGTTCAGCCAGGTTGATCCGGCCCTTGTATCCATTTGGCACCTGAACGTAAAGGGTCCGGTTTCCGGCATCGGCCACCCGGAAGAAGAATTCTTTTTCGTCTTTCATTTCCGCAATGGCTTTCCGCAGGCCTTCGTTTTTACAGGTATTAACCAGACTAACAATTGCAGAACGGATCCGGGCAAGGTCATTGTCTCGAAGCGCGGCCGATAGATGCAGGTAGGTAAATCCATATAGCCCAAGGGATGCGATGATGAAAAAAGAGGTGGACCAGAGCGTGAGCTTGACCCCAAGCCTTTTTGAAAACTGTTTAATCTTTAATAACATATCCGACGCCCCGGATGGTGTGTATCAGATCCTTGTCAAAGGGCCGGTCGACTTTGCTCCTTAACCGGCACACCAGAACGTCAACGACGTTTGTCTGCGGATCGAAATCATATCCCCACACATGGTCGAGTATCATGGTTTTAGACAGGACCCGCCCGGCATTTTTCATAAGATAGAAAAGGAGTTTGGTTTCAAGGGGCTGAAGATCGATCCGTTTCCCTGCCCGCATCACTTCCCGGGTTTCGATGTTAATGGAAAGATCGTCAATGGAAAGCACGCCGTAATTTTCGGTCTGTATGGTCCGCCGCAAAAGAGCCTGGAGCCGGGCAAGGAGTTCCGAAAAGGAGAACGGTTTTACAAGATAATCGTCGCTTCCCGTGGCAAGCCCCTTTACCCGGTCTTCCACGGACCGCTTTGCGCTCAGGATAATCACCGGGAGTTGCAAATTTTTGCGCCTTACCGCCTTGATGATTGAAAGTCCGTCGCGGTGAGGGAGCATGATATCGACCACGGCCGCGTCATACAGGCCGGAAAGGGCCAGTTCCTCACCGGTTATCCCGTCTTCGGCGTGATCCACCGTAAAGCCGGCCTCTTTTAATCCCTTGATGATAAAGGACGCTATTTTTTTATCGTCTTCAATGACAAGGATGCGCATAATTTTCCCTCAGCCTTTGAATATAAAAAATTTCCGCATACCATAATTAATCATCGCCGAACAGACGACATTGGCGGAAAAGGCAAACGTGGTCTGCATGCCCAGATATCGGATCAGCCCGCCCATGATGATCGTGCCGATCAATACGCTGGTCCCGGATACCAGGTAAAAAAGCCCGATTTCCACCAGTCGGTGATGTCGGCCGGGCGTAAATACCCACGCTATATTTATCAGATACGCCGTCATATTGGAACAGATAAAGGCCGTTGCGTTGGACAACATGGAATTTATCGAACGGATCGCGGTGGTCACCTCGGTTACATGCAGGCCCAGGGCCGCTGCAACGGGATCGTTTGACGCAAGGCTCGGAAAAACCATCCACGAAAGAAAATAAAAAAGGATAATGTGGACCGATGTGGCGATCCCGCCGGATATGCCGTATTTAACAAACTGGATAAAATGTCCGCGGTTATTCCCGGCGGGTTTTGCGATACCCTCTATTTCCATGCAAATTTCTCAATATCGGTTGACGGATTCGAAAAAACGCTTTCCCAATTATGTAGGTCGGATTAGCACAGCGTAATCAGACAACTGCCATATCCCGGTACCAATTGTCGGATTACGGCCTGTGGCCTAATCCGACCTACGCTGCCGGATATATTTTATGGTAAAAGTTCTTCGCTCAGAACCCCGCCAGCACAAAATTTCCTTTTGTATCTGAAAAAACCGGGGCCGGGAGACGGTCTGCAATTTTTTTATATCTGTTTTTCTTTAACACCAGAACGACTCCGCCGTTGCCGCGCTTTTGGGCGATGAGCGTATTCAGGCGGGAGACATCTTCAATGTAACGGTGACGAACCTCCGGATATGAAAGCCCGTATTTCAGTTCCCCCCTGGATTGAAAGAAAAAGACATCGCTTTTTTTATAAAACCAGGATAGCGCCGGCGCAAGATCGCTTTGTGAAACCAGCAGCGTGTTTTTGCCGACGACCCCCGCGTGTCGTTCGAACAGAAGTCCGGGTGCCTTTTTAAACAATACGGTTTCGGGAATTCCGAAATGGGCGACAAACATGAAGCAGAGCGGTGCCGCGCAGAACAGCATGGCCTTTTCCCGCCATGCCGGCCGCTTTGCCGATAAAAAGGACAGAGCGATCCAGGACACCAGCCCGGCCTCTATCAACAGCCATTTCCAAACCGACGCATACGGCTGAAGATGCTGTGGTCCCGCCATCTGCACGGCCGCAAGCCCTACGGCAAGGATCAGGGCAAATATGGATGAGGCGATCGCGCCCCTGGAAAAAAGCCTGACCCGGCCCTCCTGAAAAGCCGCGATCAACCCGAGTGCAAAAAGGACGGCCAGAGGCGCAAAACAGGGCAGGATATACGTGGCGAGTTTGCCTCTGGACATTGAAAAAAAGATAAACGGAAAAACAAACCAGCAGATCAGATACTTTAAGATTGGTTTGCCGGTCCCTTCTTTTTTCAGTCCCGCAAAGGCCGCGGAAAAGACAAACGTCCACGGCATGGCTGCACCGGGCAGGACCATAAGAAAAAACCAGAAGGGTTTTGCGTGCTGGGCATTTGATTCCGCAAATCTCCGGATATGCTCGTTGACAATGAAAAAATTCCAGAAATCAGGGGCGGCATGCCCGACCGCCACAACCCACGGCAGGGCAACGACAATGGCCGCCGCAAGAGGGATCCATGGAAGTCTCCATATCTCTTTCGCTTTTTTCTCCCAGATTAAAAACGGAATGATCGTCACCACGGGTATGGCAAAGGCAAGAAATCCCTTTGCGAGAAAGGCCAGTCCGGCAAAAACTCCGCACAGCGTAAAAAACCACAGGCGTTGCCTGCTCCCTTTGTCTTTCATATAGGCAAACAGGAAAAACGTCATCGCGCCGGTTATAAACAGGGAAAACATGGCATCCAGAACCGCGAATTCCCCGATGCCGAAAACCTCGAAAAACGTTAAAAAAATACAGGCTGAAAAGAGTCCCGCCCCCGCACCGCCGCATGCGGCCCATCCGGCGGCAAAGATGAAAATGGCTGACAATCCGGTTGCAATTGATGACGGGAGCCGGACCGCGAATGCGTTTTCGCCAAACGCCTTGATCGAAAGGGCATTCAGCCAGTAACCGAGCACCGGTTTTTCAAAATAGTAAAGCCCTTCCAGTTTGGGGACAATGTAGTCCCCCGTTGCGATCATCTCGCGGGGAATCTCGGCATACCTTGTTTCATCAGGTATCATCAGGGGTCTTACCCCCAGCGGCAAAATATAGATCAATAAATAAATTAAAAAGACGCCTGCGACGAATTTTTTCATCTTCAGTCTTTTCCCTTATGCTTCCGTTTCCTGGACAGACAGCCAGCCGTCCCGTCCCGGAAGATGTTTTTGAACCATTTTTGCCGTCCCAATAGGCGGCTTCGCATCCAGCAGTCTTCCCAGCGGGACAACGGCAAATTTTTTTTGCAGGGCTTTTTCGAGAAAATCGGCAAACAGGTTGTATCTTGAAATTCCCTCGACCTCGGCATGGATGGTCAATACATTGAGCCGTTCCGGCCGCACTAGGGAAAAGATATAGTCATTGTAATTTTCGTCTGTAACACCGCCTTCCCCTATGATTTCGTCATAGGTGGGAAGCGTTGCCGGGATCTGGGGCTGGGTAATCTCGTGTCCGGAAACCCGGGGCATGAAGATGGCCTCCCCCCTGCAGTCGCTGTTGTATGCAAAGGGGAATTCCTTTTTTGCCAGCAAAGCGGCGTCGGTGGATTTCCAGGCCGGGGCCGCGGAACAGGCTGGCGGATTGCCGGTGATGTGTTCGATCATGTCACACCCTTTTTTCAGATGGGCGTGGATCTGCTTTGTATCCATTTTATCGATTTTAGCCTGCCAGGCATGGTGATCCCAGGCGTGAAGCCCTATTTCATGGCCCAGGTCGGAAGCGTTGGAGATAACCCGGGCCAGCCGTTCGCCGATAACCGGACCCGACCACAGGGTGCCTTTAAGCAGAATGTCCCATCCGTACAGGGACGGGGCGCGGGACCGGAGCATTTTTTTTAAAAACGCCGGCCTGAAAACACGTAAAATGTGGCGTCCCATGTTGTCCGGCCCGACCGAGAAGAAAAATGTTGCAAACAGGCCGTGCCTGGAAAAAAGGCGGCACAGGTTGGGGACGCCCAAGCGGGTACCCCGATACGTGTCGACATCAATTCTTAAGCCCAATGTTGTTTTCATAACCGGCATCCATGATGGCAGACGATTCAATCTCGTCGTTTAAAAAATAATCGAGCGTCTTTTCAATCGATTTTTTAAGCGGAACCACGGGTTCCCACGAAAGAAGCCTTCGGGCGTTCCGGATAGAGGGCTTTCTGTGAACAACATCCTGGTATCCCTCGCCGTAAAAGCGCCTGCTCTCGACTTCGCGTATCCCGGCAAAGGGCGGGAATTTCTTCCGCAGCGGGTGTTTGTCGAAGCTTTTCACCAGAAGTTCGGCAAGCTCCCGGATGCTCGCCTCGTTTTCCGGGTTTCCGATGTTGATGATCCGGCCGTCACACAATCCGTCCCGGTTTTCGATAATCCGGAAAAGGCACTCCACGCCGTCGCGGATATCGGTAAAGCAGCGTTTTTGCGCGCCCCCGTCAACAAGCTGGATCGGTGTTCCTTCGACGAGGTTTAAGATAAGCTGGGTGATGACCCTGGAACTGCCGATGCGGGCCGAGTCGAGGCTGTCGAGCCGGGGGCCGATCCAGTTAAAGGGCCGGAAGAGCGTGAATTTCAGCCCCTCTGTTTCGCCATATGCCCATATGACCCGGTCGAGCATCTGTTTGCAGCAGGAATAGATCCACCGCTGCTTTTTGATGGGGCCGAGGATAAGCCTTGATTCATCCTCGTCAAAGGCCTCGTCATCGCACATGCCGTAGACCTCGGAAGTCGACGGGAAAACTATGCGTTTGTTGTATTTGACGCAATACCGGACAATCCGCAGATTTTCCTCGAAATCGAGTTCAAAGATGCGGATGGGGTTTCGCGTATACTCGATCGGCGTGGCAATGGCCACAAGAGGGATGATGATATCGCATTTTTTAACGTGATACTCAATCCATTCACGATGGATGCCGATGTCGCCCTCGTGGAAAAAGAAATCCGGCATTTCAAGGAGCCGTCCGATCTTGTCGCCAGACAGATCCATGCCGTGGACCTCGTATCTCCCTGACTCCAGCAGCCGCTCACTCAATGCATTTCCGATAAAGCCATTTACGCCCAGAATAAGGACTTTCTTTTTTTCCGGCCGCCGTCTTGTGGCCATGGGGCCGAAACGCGTTCCCGGCGTCAGGTTCAGTTCCTCGGCAAGCTGTTTTCCGCTCATGTAGAGCCCGCCGTCCGGTTGGGCGAAATCGATGCGCAAGGCGGCGTCTTTGCATGCGACGGTAAGGGGGTCGACCGAGATGACGGTACCCGGCTTTATGTTTGCCGTATCTGCCGGCAGTTCCGAAACTTTCCAGAAAATACACTTGCGGTTGCCTATAAACGAAAACGCGCCCGGAAAGGGCCGGGTCACGGCACGGACAAGGTTGTAAATGTCTTTTCCGGGTTTGTACCAGTTGATCTGTCCGTCCTCGGGTTTCCGGCCGCCGAAATAACTGGCATCCGAGTTATTCTGGGGAATGGCACGGATTTTCCCGCGCTTTATTTCCGGTAAAATTGCATCGAGCAGACCGCCGGCTACGGCCGTCATTTTCGCGAGCAGGCTTGCCGCCGTGTCTGTTTTATCAATCGGGATTTTCTCCTGGCAAACGATGTCTCCGTCATCCGGCCGTTCGGTCATCCTGTGCAGCGTGATTCCGGTTTCGGTCTCGCCGTTTACGAGCACCCAGTTGACCGGGCAGCGGCCACGGTAGGCGGGCAGGTAAGAGCCGTGGAGATTGAATCCTCCAAGCTTCGGAATATCCAATATCTCCTTTGTTATGATCTTGCGATAATAAAAGGAGAAGATAATTTCGGGTTTTTCTTTTCTGATTTTTTCAATCCACATGGGATGGTTGACGTCATCGGGCGCAAATACCGGGATGTCGTTCGATGCCGCAAGCTCGGCAACCGATTCAAACCAGATGTTTTCTTTCGGATCATCCGTGTGCGTGAACACGGCCAAAATCTCGAAACCGTTTCTCATGAGGGCGCGTATCCCTTCGCACCCGATGTTGTTATAGGCAAATACGATTGTTTTCATTTTATTTTATCGCCTTAATTTGATTTTTTTTAAGTACATAAGTGTTTAAGTCTTTTTTTCCGGCAACCGATTTCACGAAGTAGCGGGGCCGGCCCCGGACATCATGGTACATCCGGCCGATATACTCGCCCAAAAGGCCCATGCCGATAAACTGGAACCCGATGAATATGAAAAGCGCGGCAAACAGGGTGAAAACGCCTTGAGCAGCCCAGCCAGGCCCATGTATGAGCCGCATGGCAAAGAGAAACAGGCCGAATCCGATGCCGGTTGCGGAAATGGCAACGCCCATCACGCTCAGCAGCCGGAGGGGAAGGGTGGACATGCTGGTGAGCAGGTCGAATTGAAGGTTGATGAGTTTCCACAGACTGTACTTTGAATCGCCCTGCACCCGTTTGTCGTGGGCCACGTCCACTTCCGCGGTTTTCCCGGCAAAGGAGTTGGCCAGGACCGGGATAAACGTGGAATGTTCGCTGCACGAGAGCATGGCGTCCACGATCTGACGCCGATAGGCCCGGAGCATGCATCCGTAATCGTGCATGTCCACTCCCGTATACTCGCGTACAATCCGGTTTATGGATGCCGAGGCCAGTCTCCGGAACAGCGAATCCTGCCGGTTTTGGCGAACGCTCCCCACGACATCGAACCCTTCACGGATTTTATCCACAAGCTTCGGGATTTCCTCGGGCGGGTTCTGGAGGTCGGCGTCCAGGGTGACGATGATGTCGCCCTCGGATTTTTCAAAACCCGCGAAGATAGCGGGGTGCTGCCCGTAGTTCCGGTTCAGCAGAACGCCGAGGATTTCGCCCGGATACTTATCGGTGGCCTCCCGGATCATTTCCGTTGAGCCGTCCGTGCTCCCGTCATCTACGAGGATGATTTCAAACCGCGTAAAGTGCTTTCGGCATACGGAAAGGCACCGGCGGATCAGCTCATCCAATGCGCCGGTCTCGTTGAATACCGGTATGACAATGGATATAAGTTCCGATTCGTTCATTTTTTCAATACCTCCTTCATGGTGCTTACCACTTCATCGATATCTTTGTCGGTCATGTCGAAAAACAGGGGGAGCGAGCAGATCCGCTCTGAGTTGTATTCCGTGTTTTCAAGCCTTCCCGGGGCAATGTTGCCGGTTTCACGGTAATATTTCTGCAGGTGAACCGCCCGGAAATGGAGGCCGATGCCGATGTTTCGCTTTCTCATTTCAGCAATAAAATCATCCCGGCTCATCCGCGCCTTTTTGATGTCTAAGCGGATAATGAAAAGATGCCAGGCATGCTTAAAATCATAGGGGGGATCGGAAAGGGGGGTGATTTCGTCGATTTCCGAAAGCCGCTTTCGATAATAGAGGGCCAGTGATTTCCGTTTTTCGTTGAATGCATCGATCCGCCCGAGCTGGCTGATGCCCAGGGCCGCGGCCATATCGGTGAGGTTGTATTTATATCCGGGTTCCAGGACTTCGGCCTTCGCCGACCTTCCTCTGGTTTTGCGGTCATAGGCGTCCGCGCCGAGGCCGTGGAATTTAAGCCGCCGGATCTTTTCCGCAAGCGCGGCATCATCCGTGCAGAACATCCCGCCTTCGCCGGTTGTGATGTTCTTTATCGGGTGAAAGGAAAAGATGGCCGTGCCCATGGCCCCGATTTTTTCCCCTTTGTATTTCGTCCCAAGGGCATGGGCCGCATCCTCGACAATCCTTATGCCGCGGTTTGCGGCGATTTGCCGGAGGGGCTCCATGTCCGCCGGAGCGCCTGCAAAATGGACCGGGATGATCAATTTTGTCTTTGAGGTGATGCATCGCTTGATTTCGTCCGGCAAAACCATGAGCGTGTCCCGGTCAATGTCCGCAAATACAGGGGTTGCGCCCGCGAGCGTAATGAGGTTCACGGTTGAAACCCAGGTCATGGACGGTGTGATCACCTCGTCGCCCGGCCCGATGCCGAGGGCCGAGATCAGCAGATGCATGCCAGCGGTGGCCGACGTCAGCGCCACGCAATGGGCCGCGCCGGTGTAGTCTGAAAAACGCGCTTCAAACAAGGCCGCCTGTTCACCCGTTGTGATCCACCCGGACCGCATGACCTTAATGACTGCCTCGATATCGGCGTCCGTGATCGACGGCCGGGAAAACGGCAAAAATGTTTTTCTCATTGTTGTAAATCTCTTTTTGTCCTGCCCGTTAACCGGAATATGCGCCGGCAGTGTTTTGGATTGCCGGTGTGGGTTTCATCGGCAATCCGCCAGGGAACCTTGATCATATTTCCGATAGACTCGATCGCCTTTGATCGAGGTTCGTCTATGTTGATGATGATGGAGTCAAATTGATCGTCTTTGCCTGAAATGATCCGGTTTACCCGGGAAATGTCTGAAATTCGGGGAACGGCCCAGTTGGAATAATAGTAAAAACATCCTGTCATGGTTTCGTTGAGATTAAAGCCTGCTGTTCGTCCCCGTGAATCATTCGGAATGCGGGACACAAACGACGTAAAATCCGCCTTCATGCTTTTTACCGCATTAACCGCCCCCGCCGGGACGGACCAGATGCCGATGAACAAGAGGGCCGACGCCATGACCGCAGCCGTGATATCCACCCCCTTTTTCCTGCCCATGGATAAAAGATACAGGCAGGTAAAAAATCCCAGACCCGCGAGTATATTGCCGGTGCCGAACGTCTTCAGAAAAAGAACGACAGGTGCGGGCGTTTTATGGGGCAGAAATCCGGCGCAAAGCGGGATAATGGCGAAAACCGCAAGCAGCACCGTGCATACCCATATCCAGCCGGTAAGATATCCTTTTATGCCGTATTTATTTCCATGCGCCCGCAATGCCGCGGCGCCCATAAGGGCAAAGGCGGGAAGGACCGGGGCCATGTATATACCCCGCTTTGTCGCGGAAAATGATAGCAGGATAAGAATAACTGCGGCCCAGGCAAAAAGAAAGACATCCTTTTTTGAAACAGGAATTCGCTTTACCATGTTTTTTATAAGAGTGCCGGCCCATAATAAGATCAGCGGAAACCACGGCATGGTGTCCGCGGCCGTCTGCACCAGGTAATAGAAGGGATGTCCGGTCCGGATATGCCCTTTTGCGACTGAGGTGCCGGTTAGGCGGCTCACCTGGTTTACCCAGAACCATTCATGCCAGAGGGATTCCCCACCCCTCAGGCGAAGAAGGACTATCCATGCCCCTGAAACCAGAGCAAAAACAGCCAGCCCGGCCACGTAAAAAAAGGCAGGGCGTCGTCCGGCGGCGGATGCGGTTTTTGGGTCCGACCACAGCACCATTATGGCGGCACAGGGTATGGCCGCCATGATCGGGCCGATGGGTCCCTTGGCGAGAAACGCACCTGCCGCGAACAGGCCGGAAAGAATAAGAAACCAGGGCCTTCCCGCAATCTTTGCCTCTGCAAAGCACCAAATGGCGGCGATTACGAAAAAACAAAGAGCCGCATCCACGCGGATCCAGTGAAAGGTTTCCGCAAAACCGATCATCGTGGCCAACAGGCCCGCGGCGATCAGTCCGTCAGCCGTGCCGTAGAGACGTCTTGCCAAAAGAAAGGTCATCAACAGGGTACCGGCACCAAACAGGGCGACCGCCAGTCTCATGGCCTGGGTGGTCCCGATATACTTTCCCAATACAGTTATAAATCCCGCCGAAACGGCGAAAAAAAGGGGCGGTTTTTCAATAAACACCTTACCGGCAAGATGGGGGATGACCAAATCCCCGGTATGGCTCATCTCCAGGGATATGGCGGCCACCCTCGGCTCGTCCGGAGTCCACAGGTCCCGGTTGAATTGCCCGGCAAACAGGGCCGCCAGGCATAAAAAAATGAGCATGAAGGAATATGGGCCTGTCAATTTTTCAGGATAGGGTTGCATTTCGTTTTTCCTTTTAACGTTCCTGTCGGATTACGCTCCGCTAATCCGACCTACGATTTAAAATCGACGATATCCGATTTATGCTGACATTCCTTATGGCATGTAAACATGGATAAAAAATTGCCGGATCGTTACAGTTTGGTAATCTTATTGATTTATTTTACCCCCTGATATATTTCTGGCCGAAGGACGGGCCGCGAAGTAACGGCCTTCATCGGTTTGCGGCACTCAGTCTGAATATGGAAAGGAACATGTGAATGTGTGGATTTACCGGGTTTTTAATCAAGCGTATGCCGATTAACGGCATGGCGGATATCCTTTGTAAAATGTCGGCACCCATTGCGCACCGCGGCCCGGACGACAACGGGGAATGGCTGGACCCGGAGACCGGCATCGGCCTTGCCCATAGAAGGCTTGCCGTCATCGATCTTTCGGAACATGCAAAACAGCCGATGGTATCCGCCTGCGGGAGATACGTTCTGGCCTATAACGGGGAAATATACAATTTTCGCTCAATCCGTTCGGACCTTGAAAAACTGGGGGCGGCATTTGCCGGTTCCGGGGATACGGAAGTTTTGCTCGAAGCAATATCCAAATGGGGGCTCAAACAGACGATTACCCAATGTAACGGTATGTTTGCCCTCGCCCTGTGGGATAAAAAGGAGCGGGTACTCTCTTTTGCGCGGGACCGGATGGGGAAAAAACCGCTTTACTACGGCTGGGCCGGAAATGATTTCGTATTTGCATCGGAACTGTCGGCCCTGTCGGTGTTTCCGGGGTTTACGCGCGAAATCGACCGCGGGGCCCTGGCGCTTTTTTTACGGTATAGTTATGTGCCGGCGCCGTTTTCCATCTATTCGGGGATTTACAAGCTGATGCCGGGCACGATCCTGGCGGTTTCACGGGATGATGTTGAGCAAATGACCGGCGTTGAGGAG
>Ga0114934_10001735_pt1 | contig 14132 bp, 14 predicted proteins | sample 4SBtaG_2_FD_99695 | JGI IMG/M metagenome (GOLD analysis project Ga0114934, IMG submission 99695) | Deep subsurface microbial communities from Kolumbo volcano to uncover new lineages of life (NeLLi) - 4SBTROV10_white metaG | ecosystem: Environmental > Aquatic > Marine > Volcanic ... | reverse complement strand
GCTAGTTTCAATCCCCTTAAAATCGGGTCTATCTGTAATTAAATGAGTTCACAGCAGTTGTCGATGGTTTCATCAAGTTTCAATCCCCTTAAAATCGGGTCTATCTGTAATAACTTCTTAGTAGAGACTAAAGGTAAATGTTATAGTGGTTTCAATCCCCTTAAAATCGGGTCTATCTGTAATTGTCATTGACAAAGCTGCTGGTAAGGCTTAAAGTTTCAATCCCCTTAAAATCGGGTCTATCTGTAATTGAAGTTTTAGAGGACTCAGCACTAAAACAGTTTGTTTCAATCCCCTTAAAATCGGGTCTATCTGTAATTATAATGAAGTACAATATACAGAAGATAAAAAACGTTTCAATCCCCTTAAAATCGGGTCTATCTGTAATAAAAGCGTAAAAGAGATTATTGATAGCGTGAAAAAAGTTTCAATCCCCTTAAAATCGGGTCTATCTGTAATTCTTCAAGGCTATCACCTTACAACAGGCAGAACATTGGTTTCAATCCCCTTAAAATCGGGTCTATCTGTAATAAATCTATTCATACATGATGATGATCTTCTACTCCTGTTTCAATCCCCTTAAAATCGGGTCTATCTGTAATTATTTGTAACACCGAGGATATAGAGATTTTGTTCCAGTTTCAATCCCCTTAAAATCGGGTCTATCTGTAATCTATCTTTTGCCTGGTAATAGGCACTTTTGAATCTTAAAAAAATCTTTTTCAAAAAAAATGGGTTTGCTTTAAGGTTATAAGTTCCTATTTTAGGCATTTTAAGATTACATTTATTATTAAATAAAACTTATATAAAAAAACAATGAAATTTTAAATAACATTTTTATGATAGTTTATTGTATCTTAAAATTGCTTAAGAGAGTAGAAACTTACTCCCAAAGTGTTTTATTATGTTGTCTTCTAAACTTTTCATCTTATCTTCGTCATTAAAGTTTGGAATAAGTATTTTGATATTTTTTGATGCTCTAGTAAGCGATACATATAGAAGTCTAAATAGTTCATCTTTATTTGTTTTTTCTAGATAATCAAGATTCATAAGGTCTATATATACGCTTTCATATGTGCTTCCTTGAAGTTTATGCATTGTTGATGCAAAGTTGTATTTTATATTTGCAAATAGCCCTTTTGTTTGAAAAAATGTTGCCCATAAGTCTTTTCTTTTTTGATAGTTTTTTTCTGCTTTTGCTTCTTTTGCCATTTGACTTAGTATGAATTCAAATTTTTTAGTACTCTTTGGGTCAACAACATTAAAATCTTGACCAGATTTACTTTTACAACACCAGTAATAGATATCAAGCGCTCCTAAGTAATCTTTCCTTGCATAAGTTATGGTTACAATATCTCCGTTATGATACAGTACTTTTTCATTTATAGTATAACTGTCCTGAAATACAATGATGTCATCTTTTTTTAGGGCTTCTATTTTATCTATCTCATAGCCTTTGCTTTTCCAATAAGCATTTCTTATTATCCGATTATGAGTATCTACTTCGCTGTTTCTAAAACTTGTTATAATTTTATCTTCATGTATCCAATCAGTATTTTTGCAGTAATCTTGATAAAATTCATTTTTTTTATGAAAAAACTCCATGTTTATTTCATAGTTAGAATTAAAAAAATCACTTAGTGTTGTATAGTTATGTTGCTGTATCATCTCTCTTACTTTTGTTGCTATTTTTATAATATAACTGTCTTTGACTTGTCTTACTATGTTGGTCAACTCATATGTATTTTTAATCTTATCTAAGATTTGATTTTTGTCATTTACTGGGAGCAATTGGTATTTATCTCCCACAAAAAGAACAGCTTTTATTCTGCTGTTTTCAATAGCATCTATGATATGTTTGTATAGTTCCATACTCACCATAGAACTTTCATCGACTATTAGTAGATCTACATTTTGTGTGTTTTGAGAGTTTTTATCGATAACGAATTTTTGAGTACCAGTGTTATAGTCAGTAACTGGCTTTATGTTTAAAAATGAATGGATTGTACATAGCGTAAGTTTTGGGTGATCTTTTATGTGAGTATTTTCTATTTTTTTTCTCAATACACTTAATGCTTTATGCGTTGGTGTTGTTGTTGCTACAGTGAATTTCTTTGTCAGAAAAAATTCCATGAGTTTAGTCGTAAGATATGTTTTGCCAGTTCCCGCTGCTCCTATAAGAGATATAATATTATCCCACACCATATCTGTTTTTATGATATCTTCTAATTTGTTAGTTATAGCATGATAGGTATTTTGTTGATCGGTGTTTAGTGTTGTTGATATACTGTTCATGCTACTCCTTTTTTTCTATGGTTTGATAGGAGAATTATAAAACTTACACTAGTCATAAAATGTCTAGCTAACTATATATTGAGATTGCTTTTTGTAGTTTCTTTTGATATGATTTTTTGAGAGATTGAGGTTTTAATATCTCTAAATCTGGTAGCCATCTTTGTATAAAAGGGAGTATTTCTAAATCTTGAGTATATTTTAGTGAAAATATGATGCTTCCATCACTTTGTTTTTCTATAAATTTTTGTGAACTTAGAAACTTTTTCATATCTTTTTCAAAATATTTTGCTATGGGTTTGTGTGCTTTTATCATTGCTGTTTGTAATGGTTTATCAAAAAGTGTCATTGAGTTTTGAAGATCGTGCTCTATGAACTTTTCTTGTTTTTTTATTGAGTTTACTTGGTAGCTATTTTTACCTTTTGAATATGTTACTTCTTCTATAAAAGATACCCTACCAAACTTTAATATCTCTTCTTCATTGATATATGCAATATACCAATTGTTGTCTATAAAAATTAGTTTTATACACTTTAGATTTTTATATATTTTGTCATTATGATAAAATTTTATATCTCTATACTCATGAAGTTCTACCGCAGTTTTTAATCTTTTAAAAGTTAGTTTACTTTCTAGCGAACTTACATCTTCAAATGGTGAGTTTTTAAATTTATATATATGTTTTTGTGTATTAGTAAATTGTTCTAGCTCTTTAAATATTTCTGGGTCTGCATCATGTGCCATGTTGAAAAACCAACCTATATCATTTGAATTTTCAAATGCTTCTACAAATAAATCTATTGGCTTTATAAGTTTGTATGTTTTTTTCTTTGTATTTTCTAATAAAATTATATTGTCAAACTCACTTTCTAATCTATCTAAAAGTCGTCCCAATTGTTTTATACTAAGTTGAAGTTTGTCTATAAGGATTTCATCATAAGCTGTTATTGTTTTATCCATTCTTTTGTTTATCTCTTCTAGTATAAACATATACTTTTGTATTGTAGGCATATCTGACATTAATATCTCCTATAAATCACATGCTTAAATGTGCTAATTTTTTTTACTTCATTCCCTATGGTTTGTTCTTGTATCTCTCTTTTAGTAGTTGACTGAATAGGGATTAAATTTATCTCTTTTGTAAAATTTACCATATCATAAACTCCACCAAAATCTCCTTGTATAAGTACAAAATCACCTTTATTTGCGTGTAGTTTTAGGTATTTTTTAAGTGGGAATAGATAGCTACTTATCTCTTTATTATCTTCAGGTATATTACTCCATAGTCTTTGTAAATCTGAAGGAAGAGATATAAATCTATCTACATGTAAAGAGTTTTTAGCATCTATTTTTTGTCCATCTGTAAGAGTATGGGAAAATAGTAAAAATAGTTGTTTCATCCTAATACACTTCCTTTTTCAATGCTTGTTTTGCTTTTGCTCTGTTAAAGTTAAAGCTTTTTTTATTTTTGACTACTCTTGTAACAGGATTAAACCCCCAAGTAACTCTTGTCTTTATGTCTTGTTTTCTTATAGTTAATTTTTTCATTTGTGGTATTCCTTATTTGATTTAGAAATACTACTATTTTATGTGGACTTATTTTGGCTAAGAGTTGAATTTTTTAGCTAAATCCTCTAGTTTTTCTTTTGATGCATTTATTCCTTTTGGTTTATTTTTAGTTTTTTTAAAGTTTTTTGTACCATTTTTGTTAATTGTGTAATTACTATGAGTACATTCTGTTTTGTAAAGTTGTTTTTCTTGTACGGGTATTTTAAATGTTTGAAGTAGCTCTCTTTTTTCTTTAAGCTCAAATAGTTTTTGCAATTCATCCGAATATTTTTTCATAAATATTTTTGTTTTACTTATATCAAGTTGAGTTAAGTCATTTATCGTATTTTCATTATGCTTTTTCATCAGTGTTTCAAGCTTAGGAAGATTTTGTCCTTGTACTTTAACTAGTGATTTAGACTTTTTTGCAATTTGTTCCAGTTTATATTTTACTGTGTAAATTTTTTTGTTATCTTTTTTATCAAGGCTATATAGCACTTTAGTACCTATCAAGTTTTTAAACTCTTCTATTAAAACATCTAACTCATTGCGTAGATTTCCATACTCTTTTTCAATATTAATGTGAGCTAGATTGTGCCTAATATTTGCAATTTTATTTCTCAGACTATCAAATTTGTTGATAACATCTATATTTATATCTATAAAATAATCATTTGGAAAACAAAAGTCGATAGAATTATAATTGAGTCTTAATAGTTTAACAATTTTCTGTTGATTTTCATATTCATTAATCTCAAAATCTATGTATTTTAGTTCTTTAAATACATATCCTATATAATATGTAATAGCTTCAATAAGATAGGTTGCTGATTGTAAAAAGTAATCTCGTCTATGAAAAAACTTACTAAAAAATAAAAACTTCTCAAAATTTGCTTTTTCTTTAGTTCCTTTTATGTTGTTTAAAATAGTTGATAATTCTTCAAATAAAGGTTCCACAAAAAATAGTTCATTTTTATACTTTTTGATATAGTCCTCTAAATTTCCAATATCACTTTCATATATAGTTTTAAACTGATTTGATATTAAGTGGGTACTGAAATCATTTAGTAGAATGTATAGTTCTGTATTAGCTAATGGTGGAACCTTTAAGGTATTTAAAAAGGATGTTAAGATAAATGAAATATTTGATGTTCCTAGTATATCTTTACTAACAGTTTCATATCGATAATCGCTACATATATCGTTATTATTTTTCATATCTTTTGCATAAATCATTGCAATGTTAGATTTGTATACTGATTGGCTAACTAAAGTTGAAATTACACTCATAATTACAGTATCTCTAAATGAGTGTGTAATATCAAAAAGTATTTCTTTATCTTGATTATTTATTAATAGATACATGATTTTTATAAATATATCATTTAAATCGCTAGTATCAATTTCTTCAAATGTAACATCATTTTTAGTAAATAGTTTTTTAAAAAGTTCATTTTCATTATGTTTTTGTATGGCTTCTTTAGAACCTAAAAAAATAAATTTATCATTTGAAAATGATTCCAAAAAAGCATGAACTGAATTTATAAACTCACCATTTTTAATATTAAAATCAGTGTTATTTTCATAACTAGATTTTTTATCATAAACACTTGTACCCAATAAACTTATGATAACTTTTTTCATCTTAATCTCCATTTTATTTTATTTATCTACAAAAAAATACCAAACGGAATAGCTACTAAATCATCACTAAACTCCATTTTTCCTTTGTGTATCTATCTGAATCTTTATCGATTCAAGAAGTGTTGGTACTTTTTGTATCTCATCTAAGCATGTAGGTAACTCAAGGTTCTTTAAAAAGCCTTTTGGATTCTCTTTTGCATAGAGTCTTAATTCTCCATCATCAAAGGTCAGGTAGTTTTTAAAGTTATCTAGTGTAAGGGTAGATTTACCTACTTGTCTCGCACCATTTAAAAGTACTACTGGAAAAGTCTTAAGTGCTATTTTAAGTATAGATTCTAGTGTTCTTTTCTTCATTTGCCCTCTTTGATGGTATATTTTTTACTATTATACTGTGTAAATTATAAGTTTTTATTAACTTGTTTCATTGCTTATTCTTTTTAAGAAGTGTATATAGCTCTGCCAACTCCAAATCTGTAGCCTGATTCTTTTCTCTTTTTAATAAAAGTGGTTCAATCAATTTAAATGAATCTTTCTCTATAAGTTCCATATAGGCATCATATATATCGTCTGCTACTATATCACCCTCTTTACCCTCCAAAACTAACTTTAAATGATTATAGTCATAATATGGTAATGTAATATTTGATATGACATATTTTTCTATAGTGTCTTTGAAATCACTTGACACTCTTTCAGGAGTATTAGCTAATAGTTTATTTTTAGCTATAGTTTTTTCTTTTTCTTTTTCTAAGGCTTTTTGTTTTTTCTCTTCTGCATCTAAAAAGCTTTCTATTTTATCTTCATCAAATAGTGAGTTAAGATTATTCGTTACCTTTGTTATTTCGCTTACTAAAGGTAAATAATCTTTATCATTTTTTTTCTCTCTAAAATCATCCCTTGATTCTTTAGGGTCAAGTATCAAATATTTTAACTTTGAGTCAATATTTATATTTTTATTTGACATTGTAAATAGTTCTTTTATCTGTTCTGATTGTATCCAAGCATGGTTGAGTTCACTCTCCATAAGCTTTTCATACTTTTGCAATAAATCAATCTGTTTACTTGCATCCAAAGATATATCTATTTTTATTTTACCAAACCCTAATGATTTAGCCATACCTATGTTATGATAAAAGTCATCACTATTCCCATGCCAAGTTAATGCAGATAAAATAGCACCTAACTCTACCTCTTTTAAGTTATGGTATCTCAATTTTCCACTAAAAGTAAATTCATTAAATTTACTCTCTTTGTCATAATCTCCAAGAGGGATAAAAGTTGTTGCTGACTTTTCTTCTTTACTGTATTTTTTTGGATTAGGTATATTTTGATGAATTGGGTATCTTTTGATACCTGATATTTTACTATCTTTATCCATCAGTGTATTATATTCCCCATCTTCTACCATTCGAGCATTCTTCTCATAATCTTGTTTGATATAGATAGGATAATAAGAAGCTCTAGGACTTCCCAATACTGTTGTAATAGATTTAAATTTCGGAGGTTTGCTATCTGCTTTAAAATGACTAAACTGTACACGCCCTTTCAATGATTTTTGATTATCTTTATCTATATATCCAAATATGGTTTGGGCTAAATCTAATCTCGAATTGAAATAATCTTTGGAGATAGACTCTATTGCATTTTTAATACTATAATTATAAGGTAATTTATAGAGATAAGACAATCCAAAATGTTTAACTTTCCCATCACTATCTTTTTGAAAAAACACTGGAACTTTCTCTTTTTTATTTAATTTCTCTTTCCAATATTTCCAATCAAGTGACTCTTTTGGTTGTGTTGTTCTTTTATCAAAATAAGCAAATAAGAAATTTTCAAATATATTTTTTTCTACTTCTATTTCTGCTTTTGATTCAAAAAAAATGAATTCATATATTTTACCACTAGGTTCTTTCCCCTCTTTTCTTTTACTTGGCTGTCCTGTAAAAACAATTTGTCCTTTTTTATCATCTCCTACTATATAGATATCTCTACCATTATCATTTTTTTTATGCGTAAATGTAGTAGGTAAATCAATATCATCAAATAGCTGATATTTAAACTCTGCTGTTTTGTTGCTCTCTTCTTTTTCATCAAAATTATCATTAAATCTTGTAGAACATATTGTATCGATTTTATCTAGTCTAATTCGTCCAGGTATGCCACAATCTTCTATAACATAATTATCACCTACCTTTTTAAGCCATCCACAAAAGGTTTTATCAGGCTTCATCTGTGACATATAGTCTTTTTTATTATTTAGGTCTCTAAAAGCATAAGTATTATCATCAAAAAAGCTCATCTTAGAAAAACTCATGACTTCCAAAACATTTCGGACCATGCCTTTAACTGAACTCCCAGGGATATAGTACTGTCCACTACAATTACAAAACTCAGTTGAAGGGTTTTCTCTATCGTTAGAATGATCTCTTATAAATATAGGACTTTTAGCTGTAATAGTGATGTCAATCTCACCGCTTTCTCCATCTTCAAAAGGCACATCTAGACTTACATCTTCTGCCCATGACGGGAAAAATACTTTTTCATTTAAAGGTACGAAGTTAAATGGTGCTGTTATCATTTTTCACCTCCTATAAATCCTGCAAAAACTACTTTTTTAAGCTTTTTTACATCCATACCTGCACATAAATCATCTGCTTGAGCTTCCCATATTTGAGCCATTTTAATTTTTGGAAATTTTTCTATATCTGTTAGATAGCTCTCTACATCACTTAGTGGAGTATCTATTATCTCGTCAATCAACCAATGAGTGTTTATCTGCTTAATAGTAATACTATCTTTGCCATTATAAAAATGTGCCTCACAGATAAAGCCACTTTCATCTTCTACTTTTATGTCTTTGTTGTTGTAAAATATATCTCTGTCTTTATCGATAGGACGATGCGAAAACTGCACATACCCCTCATAGCCTTTTAAAGTGTTTATATACTCTATAATTTCTTTTTTATCTTTTTTCATAGCCTATCTCCTTTGCTTGGGCTTCCATACTTTCATAGCTCTTGATAAAAAACTCTTTTGATTTGTCTGCTTTGCTCTTTTCATAGTATTCTAAAATCCCCTCGATATAAGTGCTTATCAAAGCCTCTTGTGGGACAAGTAGCATTTTTTTATCACAAATCAGTGAGAGGTTGAGTATAGTTCTCGCTGTGCGTTTGTTGACATCCGCAAAGTATTGTAAGTAGGCTATATTATTGTGCAGGTAGAGTGCTTTATCGTAAGGATTCTCTATGGTTTGGGCAATATCAACTATTCTATCCATCTGACTCTCTAGCGTGAGGGCATCACTCGCAGGAATATAATCACTTCCTTTTATCAAAACACCCTTTTGTCTCACCACTCCCAAATTACCATCTTCTACCAAATCACTAGCTAATATATGGTGAATGGTTCTGATCTTATATTTATTGATAGTACAATCGTCAGTGAGTATAAACTCAAAGGCTTTTTGGAGGTTGAGTAGCATCTTTGCATCACTGTAGCTCTTGCCTCCACTAGTCTGACCATACTCTAGTAGCGTGAGAGCATCAGCTTTGGAGTAAGTGTTGCCCTCTATCTTGGCAGAGGTATAGACAAAATCAAATCCAAACTTCTCTACAAGGTTTTTATTATCCAAAAATTCTTTTAAGGAGAGAGTTTTATTAATCTCATCTAATTTTTTTATCTCTTCTTGTGTGAAGATAGGTTGGTAGTTTAAAAAGTCACTATTAAAATTCATAGTTTCTCTCCATCTCTATACAGTTCACCACTAAACACCCCATGTCCTTTGGTTGTCATACCACCTAAAGATAACATACCATTGCAAATATCTTTTAAACTCTCTTCAAAAGCTTTTCTATAACCATCTTCTACACTCTTTTCAAGAAGTATCTCTATCTCATATTCTCTATCGTCTGCTATAGTCTTTTCTTGAAATAATGCCCCATCTATCGCTCCACCTGTAAATCTATCAATGCTTACATGATCAAATGTTTTTTCAGCTGCTTCACCATCCTTATCTTTAATTTTTTTAAAACAATCAGAGATGAGGATTTTTCCTTTACTCCCTGCTATCTCTTTTTTAGAGTTTTTGGCTTCTCCAAATAACTCTGATATGGTTTCTCTAGCATTTTCATCACCTATAAAAAGTTTTTGTTGCAGATTATAATGGTAAGTTGTTCTATGAGCCAATGCCCCTTTGATAGAACTAGCAGGAATTAAAATCTTTTTATCTTTTAGTTTTGCATTATCACAATCTATCACTCTCTCATACACAGGGGTAGCATCTGCATCACTATCCCCAGATCCAGACCCAAACATAAAGAAATCGTCAGGTTTTATCGTGAGTTTATATGTTGTGTAGTTAGTAGATTGGGCATCACCAAACAAAAAATTTGGAATTTTCAAACCTACATAATTTAAACTGGATGAGAAGTCTTGATAATTATCTTTAGTAAAAGTCGCTGTTTTTATCTCTTTTATATCTATCTTCCCAAAGCCCTTGGTACTTCCTCCACCAATCCTAAAAGAGTTCCTATAGAGTAGATTTAAAATCTTTTTAAAGCTTATTTCATCATCTTCTATCATCTCTATAGAGAATTTAAACCGTGTGCCTCTATAGACTACCTCTTCATCAAATTTGCTATTATTATCTGCTACCCCTTTATCTGTGATAGCTGTATGTTCTCGTATGGGGAGGTTGTCAAAGTATCCTAGAAATTTTGATTTATTTAAAAGTAATCTTTCATTGACTTCGCCCTTTTCATCTAAAAGCAGAGCATTAGAAAATATCACTTTAGAGCCATTCTCTTTGCCAAAAACATCATCTACATCACCTTGAAACTCTTTTCTAAGCACTCCTGCTATAGAAGTACCCAAAATCATAGGCAATCCATTCCAATCTTTTTGAATAGGGCTATCTTGCAAAAAGTCACTAGCATTTGAGCCAACTTTGAGAGGAGTTTGAGCTTCTATAGTGATATGGGCTATATGTCTAGTTTTCATCTTTTTGCTCCTTTTTAGTATTTTTTTGCTTTGGCATTTGGATAGAGAGGAGTTTGATAAACTCTAAATCATCAGATACTTCCAACAGTCTCTTTATCTGTTTCTTTTCCCACTTCTTGTCACCATGAGAGATATAATCTTCTATCTCTTCTTTGAAGCCATCAACTTCACTTGTGCATATACTTCTTATTTTACCCCATTGAGAGGGTTTGATATTTTTGTAGAGAGATTTATTATTTATTATGAAATCATCAACATCATTTAAAATAGTAAGTTTCTTTTGTTTGGCATCTTCTCTTTGGCGTAAAAACTTGCCTAAAGAATTTTTTATCTCTCTTGTCTCTGTATCTACTCTCTTCTCTTCTTTAATTAAGTTAAACCCATCTCTTTCCATCAAAAAACTAGGATTGATCAAGATCTCACCAAAACCCTCTGCCAAATATAGACCTACACCTCTTTTAATCTCATCTAATTGCTCTTGAGTTACATCGTTCAAGATTATCACTGAGCCTTTATTGATACAAATTCTCTCATAGGTTTTGGTTTGCATCGCTCCATTATATGGGGTGAATGTAGAAGTTTTGATTTGGCACTTAGGATAGTCTATTTTAGATACGATATTACCATTTTCATTTTCATTTTCATATTCAAGACCATCACAAAGATACTTTAAGTCATAGGTAGGGTTTCCACTCTCATCTACTAAGGCTATTCTGCTCTTAGCATAAAGAGTGACTTCATTTAAAGTATCTATGCTTTGAGCGTCTCTCTTTTGCTCTTTTATAAATCTAATATCTACCAATCCATATTGAGCCGATTTAGATTTACCTAATCTCTTTTGGCCGACTATTGTTTCTTTTAAAAGTTTTAAATCATTGTTACCAATAGTATCAATTTGTATAGAGAATTGCCACTTAAGCCCCTTTTTCATCGCAGAGTAGCCAAACATAGAGCTATCAAGACTTTTTCTATTTGTTTTGTCATAGGCTGATTTTTGTGTATAGTTATAGTCTATAAAAACACTCTCTAAATCTTTTGTAATATAACCATTTCTCTTTTGTTTTAGTTGCATAAAATCTGTAAAATCCTTTATAAGATGATGGTTATAAAGCACTTCTTCTTTGCCTTTATCAAAAAAATAACTTAAAGGCATTTTATAGGTTGGTTTACCATTATATAAAAGTGTAGCATCTCCAAACCTCACCTTGCCACTATGAAACATATGAAAGCTATCTTCAAAAGCATCATACTCTCTAGCCACCATACCCAAAAAATTAGACCCTGCTATAAAATCTAACTGCTGTATATTGCCCTCTGTATTGGAAGTAGCAGGTAAAACAATATCACTTAAAAACGCTACTTCATAGACTAACTCTTGCATATAAACTCCTTGAACTCACATCTACCCAAACCACGGTTACGATTAAGCCCCATGCGTTTTATCATCTTGAGGGCTTTTAGTAGCTTCTCATAATCTTCTTGGGGTACATCCAATATCTCGCCATAGAGGGTAAGAGGGAGTACTACCTCTATCTCTCGTAGGCTATCATCAACGGCTATGCCATCTTTTATTTGGGTAGAGGCTATCACATCATAGAGATTGTCTTGAAGTCTATTTGATACTATCTCTTTATGGCTCTCTTCATCTAGCACAGCATTTGCAAAATAGCATTTTGTATATATCTGTTTGTCATTTTCATCTTTTAGCATAGGCTCTTTTTTGTAACATTTATCCTCTTTATCTGAAGTAAATCCAAAACATCTATTGATAAGATCACAATCCAAATCAAGCTCTTCTGCCATCTCCCTAGCTAAACCTTTGATCGTCTTAGCAGGAGCATAAGGCAATCCATCATCATCTTTTACCACAGAGCTATCTAGCTTCGCTCCTGAACTAAGACCAGAACCCAAGTGCCAGTAGTCAAAAAATGTAAGCGTGTATTTTAGAGTCATTGTTTCTCCTTTGGTATATCTGTGACTGAGAGTATTTGGAGTATGTCGTAGATGGGAGTTTTCCACTTTCTATCTTTTTTTATGATTAAATTCTCTTTAGATAAATCCTTATGAAAAAACTTTAAATTTTTATCCATAATTTCACAGTTCCAATTATCTTTCTCTTTGACTATAGTGTTTATTCTATGAAGTAGATTATTTGCATTGGTATAACTTTTATAAAGCTCACTCAACCACTCTCTAAGCTTAGATATAGGGCTATTATCGCATCTATATGCCTCTACAGTATGGATAAAGTCTTGTATATTTGCCTCATTTTCTTTAGCTAAATAATACGCCCCAAAATCACATCTAATAGCACATTTATCATTCATAATTGTTAGCTCATCTTCTACAAACTTATCCCACGACTGATAGTGTGAGCCTTGGATATTGTGAAACATAAGGCAAGAGTATTCTCTATTTGAGTGATTTTTAGCCACCCCACACAGAGCCTCTGCCAAATCTACAGCATAGTGAAAAGGGTATTTTTCATTACAGTAGGCTATCCCTGCACAGGCGGTGAGTCTCTCCTCGATACCCTCTAACTCTTTTATATTTTTTGTATTGTCTTCAAAATTTTGTAAAAAATTCTTTGTAAAGTTCAAAGCGTCATTGGCATTACATATTACTGTTACATCATCACCGCCGATGATAATCTTTCTAAAATCTTTTGTTCCCTTTTTGGCATCATTAACAGACTTGATAGTAGCCCTATTTAGCTCAACAGAAAAGGCACTTAATCTATTTCCTAATTTTTTAATAAGCTTACCTAAACCATTTCCATCTATATGAATGACTGCTATTTTATTTTTGGCATTTGAGATATATGAAAGCTTTTTAGATTTTTCAAACTCTCTATCTTCCATTTTTTCATCTCCAAACCACTTCTTATAGGCATCTCTTTTTTGTATAGTTGCTCTATCCTTACCTTCTTCTATAGCAGGTCTAGCCGTTTTTGGGTTTAACTTCATAAGATTAATACTCATATCAAGTGGTATAGACGGCTTATTTCTTTGGATTTTTAGATTTTTTTCTAGTGCATCTATATTATCTTGCGTATAAGTATCACCAATATTCACTACAGCTTGTGAGAGTGTAATACCATAGGCTTTTTGTTGAATAAATTTAGAAAAAATAAGTAAAAATGTTTTTAACGCTTCTTCATCATCAAAAATAGCCTTGATATTTCCTGCTGCATTCAATAAGATATTTTCATTTTTTAAGTGTGAAATATCTATAAAATCACTTGCTATACCCTTAACTATCTCACTAGCTCCCACTATCTCTTGGAGCTCATTGGTTGCAAAGATAAAATTTTGTATCCCTTGCACACTCGCACCATATAAATATTTACTCATCTAAATCCTTTACTTCTATTTTTCCTAATCCCATAACTGTCTGCTTCCCAGCACCTATGATTTCTCCTATTTTTAGTAATTTGTAGCTTTGCTTATCCGAGTTTCGTATAGTTATTGTACCCATAAGACCATCCATATTCATTTTAGTTTTTTGTCTGTTTGAGTATCTTGTTAGTTGTTTCCAATGTATATCTTTTGTTTCTATTTTATAGTTTGGTTCAAATGGTAACTTAGATGACTTTTGATTTGTAAGTTTTAAATATCTTTGATATATTGAGTTTAAAACATCTATT
>Ga0114934_10001732_pt1 | contig 14134 bp, 14 predicted proteins | sample 4SBtaG_2_FD_99695 | JGI IMG/M metagenome (GOLD analysis project Ga0114934, IMG submission 99695) | Deep subsurface microbial communities from Kolumbo volcano to uncover new lineages of life (NeLLi) - 4SBTROV10_white metaG | ecosystem: Environmental > Aquatic > Marine > Volcanic ... | reverse complement strand
TTGAAAACGGAAAACTTGTTGGTCAAATTAGTCAAAAAGATATTTTGAAAGCTGCTTTGCAATTAAAAGGACAGAATTGGAAATAATTTACTTAAATTAAAATTTCTATTTTTAATTATTATACTTAAAACTCTAATGTGGCAGTGCTTTTCTAAAGTACCCATAGGCAAATGTTCCCAGTAAAGCTGCACCTATAAATACAACAAATACAGTATAACCAGAACCTACCAAGACAAACATCATACCCGAACAAACACCTGTAAGTGCCCACCCCATTCCAAAGATAATTCCACCAAGAATATAACGCAACCATTCGCGGCTTTTATCTGGAAAAGCGTGTGTTTCTCCATGATAAGTTTTTATTTTTCCTTTTTTAAATAATTGCGTGATAATTATCCCAGTAATAACTCCAGTTATAATAATTCCATACATATGAAATGATTGAAAGTGAAACATTTCAATAATTCTAAACGTTGATACCGCTTCTAGTTTCCACATTCCAAAACCAAATAAAAAACCTATGATTATATATTTAAATAATTTCATTTTTTCTTCTTATTAAATGGTGATTTGTAAAATATAAGGTAGTAATAACCAAGTCATAATTAAACCTCCAATAAAAAATCCGATAACTGCAATCAAAGACGGTAATTGTAAATTTGCAATCCCTGAAATGGCATGTCCAGAAGTGCAACCGCCTGCATATCTTGCTCCGAACCCAATGAGAAAACCACCACCAACGATAATAATTAAGCCTCTAAGTGTAAATAATGAGCTCCAAGAATATAAGTTCCAAAAATCTGGAATTCCTACACCATGGGTTGTATCTTGTCCAGGAACAAAATGTACTGATGTTGTTGTTAATAAATCTTTACCTGCAATTTGGTTAAGCGTATCAACAGTAGCCTGAGATACATGAGCCAATCCATCACCTCCAAAATAATTAGCAGCTACATAGCCCCACCAAACATAGCGCCTAAAGCAACCATTAAATTCCACCCTTGTTTTTCCCATTCAAACTGAAAAAAATCTGAATATTCACCAGCTCCATCTGCTGCACACATGGTTCTTAAGTTTGCCGATAAACCAAACTCTTTATTAAATTTTAATAATAAATAAAGTGTTAATCCAATAACTACACCGCCCATCCACCATGGCCAAGGTTGACTTATAAAGATACGTACTTGTTCTAAAAACTCTTTCATAATAAACTAAATTATAGTATAAAATTAATGCTTAATAGATATCTAAAATATGACATTGGTCATTATTTATTATATGCCATTTTAACTTTCTCGCTTTACTAAAGCATAAAAATCGCCTTCTAGAGGCAAGTATCCTTGATCATACACAAAATAATATACGGTTCCTTTTTTTGTAGTATAAATGCTTGTAAAATAATTGAAATCAAACCCCCTTTCTATGAGTTTAGCTCTTGAAGTTTTTGTTTTTTGTTCTGGATTTAATGCTTCTAAAATTCTATAATTTTTACGTAACCTATTATTAGTATTCCTAATTAAGTTTTTGGTATCTTTATTAAACTTATTATTATACGAATTTCTACAGGCATCACTGCAAAATTTCTTATCTATACGACCCACTATTTTTTCACCACATTCAGGACATTGTTTCATAATCTTCTCTTTTTAATTCATACCATGACGCTATTTTATCTTCAAACTTAAAATCATTAATATATTTAAAACCAATTTTTTGCAATATTTTGTTGGACGCTATGTTTTCTATTTCGGCAGCACCAACTATTAGCTCTAAATTTAACTCTTTAAAACCATAATCAAGAGTTGCTAAAGACGATTCGGTTGCATAACCGTTTCCCCAATATCGAGGTATAAATCTGTAACCAATATCATAGAAATCTTTTTTGTTATTTAATATTTCTTTTTCACCTGTATTGAATTTTAAACCGGACCAACCTATAAATTCTCCAGACGATTTTTCAACGGTTGCAAACCGACCAATACCATGATTTTTGTATTGCTCTCTAATAAACTGAATAATCTCGTCTGCTTGTTGTTTTGTTCTTATAGGTTTTTCTCCTAAATACTTATGTACTTCAGTATTAGAATCAAGCTCAAATATACCTTCAATATCAGTTGGTAAAAGTTCTCTTAAAATTAATCGTTCTGTTTCTATATAAAATTTCATTTCATTATCATTTTTGATGCTATTTCTTTAAATAATTTATAAGCTACCATAGCTGTTACATTATTAACATCTCTAGTTGGATTAAGCTCTACAATATCTGCTCCAACAATGGGTGCATTAATTTGGTGAATTATTGAAATTAATTCTCTAGTTGATAAACCACCAGATTCGTGATGTGAAACTCCTGGGGCAAAAGCAGGATCTAGCACATCTAGATCTAACGAAATATATAATGGTCCTTTTAAAGTTTTAATAAAATCTATCTTATAACCCTTCATTTCTACAACTTTGACATCAAATTTTTTTGCTTGTTCTTTTTGATGTGTATTTAAAGTCCGTACACCTACTTGAGTTAAAGATTTAATAATTCCTTTTTCCATCAATCTTGCAAAAGGCGAGGCATGAGAAAACGGATTGTCTTCAAAATTATCATAGAGGTCAGCATGTGCATCAAAATGTAATACATTTAAATTTTTATACATATTTGTATGAGCTTCAATAACTGGAAAGGAAACTGAATGATCTCCTCCAAGGCTAATTATCTTATCTCGCGGTGTTAATTCATTGAGTATAGTTTGCTTAATTTTTCTATAAACCCATTCAGGGTTATCATCGAGAAAAGTCAGGTCTCCTAAATCTATATAATTTTCACCTTCAACTATTTCTACGCCATTTTCACAAAAACGATTTGCCGAACCTTCAGTATCCATAAGTCTAATTCTTGAAGGTGCCGAAGCCGAACCTTTTTTATAAGATGAATTTCCGTCATATGGGATCCCTATTAGTTTAATCATTTTGCTTTATAAAAATTATATTATTAGTATTCTCTCTATCTTTTCTATTTTCATCTTGTAAAAACCCATTCTTGATTAAAAGTTTTTTTGAAGCTTTATTATCTTTATGTGTAAACGCTTCTATTGTTTTAAAACTAGCAGTATTAAATCCAAAATCTAATACTGCATTCAAAGCTTCTGTCATTATACCCTGCCCTTGATACTGTGGAAACAAATCATAACCAACTTCAACAACCTCCCTGTTTTTGTTAAAATTCCATAGGCAAATGGTACCTAATAATTTAGTATTTTCTTGTAATGAAATTACCCAATGGTAAATGTTGTTATCAGCAATACTTTTATGTATTCTTGTTATAAATTCGGCTCCATTTTTATCCCTTCTTGAAATAGGTCTTTCTATAAATTTATTTACCTTTTTATCTGTTCTTAGCATAAATACATCTTCACAATCAGACATTAATAAACGACGTAGTTTAAGTCTTTTAGTTGTAAATTGCGGGAAGATCTGTAAACTTGTTTGTGTCATGTTATTTATTGGATTACCTTAATAGTTTTCAGCGCATCCAAATATTCGACAACAAGTTCCAACGGGATAGCTCCAAATTCTGCTGAAAGTAAATTGCGGATTTCTAATACATCATTTTTTCCATTTACAAAATTTAAAGCTTCATAAGCATATTCCGAACCACTTCCTCGTTTCCCTTTATAACTAAATAATTCTGGTCTTTTTTTGTTTGGATCAAAATGAGCACTAAAATAATTATATCCAAAAACCGACATTGGTCCTTTTACATCGCTATTTCTTTTGTAAACTGCTGAAGCTTTATCGTGAATTAAAACAAGCTTTTCTCCTTTTCCAATAGTTTTCATAAGGTTTTCTAAAAATTCTGAATAGTTAGATTTTAAATCACTCGATAAGTTTGCATATGGTAATATTGAACTAAAACGTTCTGTTTCGTGAATCCAAAAATAATGTTTCATGTTTTCACCTTCTTCTGAAGATAATTCTTCTGAATATTGAAGCATTTGTGAACTTCTTTTAAGTACTTGTCGTTTCATTAAATTAATCAGTAACGGCAAATCTTCAGTTCCAAAATCAGCTAGAAAGTAGCCATTACTAGCGCCAATAAATGCCGAGCGTTTTAACTTGGTAGGATCAATATTTGCAGGAACGTCGTAATTGGTATGGATATACCGATCTGGCCAATCGTGCAAATAAATAGATGGAATCCTGAAAGAGCCTTCGCTAAAAACCTCAAAATCGCTTCCCATATGAAAGTTTCCTAAAACTGCATGAAGTGGTTCTTTTCCTCCTTCAATTGAAACCATAGGATATTTAATATGTATGCCACTTGCATAATCATCGGAGTTTTTATTTACAAAATCACCAAAGGTTTCGGCAATATCATTTATAAAAGTAGTGATACTTTGCGGACTTTTAGACACATGAAAAATAGCTTTGGTTTCTGGTCCTCCACCAACCATATCCATATGAATGTTAAATTTTATATTCTTGGCTAGTTCTGGTCTGTAAATAAGTAATGAAGTTGTACCTTCAATTTCGGGCGACCATATAAACCGAATAGTTCGTTTTGGTCTTTCTATTTTGTGTTCATCAATAAGTTTTTTAATCGTTCGGGCAACTTCAAGTATCGCCACGCAACCACTTGCATTATCATTAGCACCAGGACGTGGATGATCGAGATGACACGTAAAAGCAATTTCTTCTTCTTTTAATTTAGAATCAGAACCTTCTATAACTGCTGTTAAAATCTCATAACTTCCAGGATGTTGGTTGGCAATAACTTTGGCGTGGAGAGTAATAGTTTCATCATTTTTAAGTCTTTTTTGATAGGCTCTTGCTTGCTTTAGACTCACCATAAAGGCAAAGGTTTTAGTTTTTGCAAATCCATCTAAATGTCCCCAACGAATTAAATTTTCGTTCTCTTTATACCAAGCAGTTTCTTGGTTTTGTGCATAACTAATGATCCCAACTGCGCCATATTTTTCAATTGCTAACGAAACGACACTCTCTGGTTGAGATGATGTTAACACCAATTTCCCTTTTATATTTTTGTTTACATAATCAACTTCCGAAGTCCCTGAACCAATATCTACAAGTTCAGCAGTTGCTTCTCCACTTTCGCTATCTTGTGCCAATACTAACGGAATAGATTGCCAATCGGCAACTTTGGTTTTGTGTTTCCAGTTACCACTTTGTTGCTCAACTTCCCATAATTCGGCAAAATTGACATCCCAAGCCATTCTCGATTTTTGTGTGCCATACATCTTTTTACCATCAGTAGGAATGCTAATCATTTCAATAGATTCTAATTTATATTCCTGTAGTTTCGATTGAATGAAATCGGTTGCTTTTCTATAATCCTTTGAACCTCGCATACGATGCAATCGCGAGATAAATTCTAAATTTCGTTTGGCAGATTCACCAGATAATTCTTCGTTGAGCTGTGCAACAATTTTTTCCTGACCTAGAGGGACTTGTTGTGCGAAAGTTGTTTGGCTTACTATTAATATAAAAATGAAAGTTTGAAAGATAATCCGTTTTGTGATTGATTTATTCATTATTTCTTGAGTTAGTTTCCAAATATACAAATTATTATTCGTTTACAAACGACTACAAACATTTACAAACGAATTTAATTATTTAATAACCGAATAATATTTGGAAGCTATCTCATATTTGCAATGTCGAAACATAAGAACTCGATAGTATCAATTGTTTAACATTAAAATTTAAAATTATGAACACGCTCAGAAACAAAGTACAGTTGATTGGGAATTTAGGAAACGATCCAGAAATTATCAATCTCGAATCAGGAAAGACATTAGCAAAGTTTTCTATTGCAACAAACGAAAGCTACAAAAATGCTAAAGGCGAAAAAATTACAGACACGCAATGGCACAATGTTGTGGCTTGGGGAAAAACTGCAGAGATTATTGAAAAATATGTAAGCAAAGGTAAAGAAGTTGCTGTGGAAGGTAAATTAACATCAAGAAGTTACGAAACCAAAGAAGGCGAAAAACGCTATGTAACCGAAGTAGTTTGTAACGAATTGCTAATGCTTGGTAATAAGTAATACAATACTATTAGCTATAATAACAAAGGCTCTCCAAGGAGAGTCTTTTTGTTGTTAGGATTAAAATAAAGACTAAAGTCTCTTTTTTTGCTATATTTGATTAAAAATTAGTTTTATGTTATCCAGCGCAAATAAATATGCTATTCGATCTGTACTTTTTTTGGCAATATATAGTAATGATACAAACAAAATAGGAGCAGCAGAAGTTGCTGATAAATTAGAATCTCCTCAACCTTTTGTTGCTAAATTGCTTCAGCAACTCACGAGAGATAAATTAATATCCTCTTCAAAAGGACCAAATGGTGGTTTTTTTTTAACCGAAAAAAATAAAGGGAATACCATTTGGGACATCATTATTAGTATAAAAGGTGAAAAAAAATTCGACCAATGTTTTTTAGGACTATCTAAATGCTCAGATGAAAACCCTTGTCCTGTACATAATATAGTTTCTGTTTTTAAGAAAAAATTATTAAAAGACTTTAAGGATAAAACCATTGCTGAATTTGCTGAAGATATTAAACGCTCAGGCAAAGCCATAACCCTTAAAGATTTTAATGTTTATGAGAAATAATTTTTACTCTTCTTTTATTTTAAGAGCATTTTTAAAAATTGCTCTTAAAAGAGGAATTGATAACATAAGAATTGATATTACTAGCCCCATTCCAAAAACAAAAATAGCGAGGTAAACATAATACAAAGAATCTTGCATCTCGGAAAAAATAATGTTTTCGGAAAAATACATCCAATAACTTTTTTTTACCCCAGCAATAAGCAAAGTAATCCAAAAAAGGAATAGAGAAACCCTAAATAGATTACGTCCATTTTTAATTGCAAATCGATTAGTATTAAACAAAGGATTTATCTTTGACACAATAAAGAATAATGCTGCAAATAAAATGGTTGTATTTATACCGATGGTCGTTCCCATAGAATGAGCTACTGTAATATGAGTACCGTGAGTAAAAAAATTAATCGCAGGAATGGAAAACAACAAGGCAAGAATCAGATTTAAAAACACCCAAAAATCGGCTGTAATTAAAAATTTATATGCCATACAGAAGCTTTTTTTTTCTTCCTTGGTTAAGGATTTTTTCCATTCTCTAATAATATAAATTAACAATATCCATTCAGTCATACTCACCCCATAAGCAACATAACGAATCCATGGCTGTGTTGGGATTATATAGGTGTGATGAGCCCAACCAAACATTAGGTTTGTTAATCCAAGAAAGTAGAAGAAAAATACTGTTTTACCACGTGCTGCAGATTCATCTTTTTTAATTTTAGACATTATATAAATGGCAATACCATATACCAACATGTTCCAAGAACCTATAAAAGAGCCATACGATTTCCACTGAACAGAAATATCTCTAATAAAGTTTTCATTAAAATTTGGTATCAACCAAAAATGTGCTTCACTCAAATGGTAGATCATAAAAACAATTCCTGTTCCCCACATCCAATAATAAACCGGCCAATTTTTTACTTGTTTTCTAACGGTTTTAAAGTAGTTTATACCAAACAAAATCCAGCCTAAAAGTATAGGAATAGTTAGTATTGGCGTATATGCCAAATACTCCCTTCCTTCCATTTTACCAGTTAAAAAAGACACATAAATTCCTATTCCGGTTAATAGAAAAATAATAAAATGTGTACGCATTAACTTGTTAGAAAACAGTTTTAATTTCTCTATATAAGTTATAAAAAAATAGATGCTTCCAGTCGCACTAAGTATAATCCAAGAAATTGTTGAGGTTACATGAAAAGGTCGCATTTTATTAAACGGAATATACGCTTTTAAAAAGTCTAGAATTATATATTGTAATGATGCTAACAGACCAAAAAGCAAACCTAATATTAAAGCTAAAAGTGAAAATATTAAAAAAAGTAATGCTGTTTTATTCTTCATCTTTGTACTTTATTTCAACCCATCCACTTTTTTTAATTTCGGCGTTGTAATTTGGATAATAACCCGTACTATCAATATGTTTTAAATACGAAGCAAGTGCTTCTTTTTCATCTTCTGAAAAATTGAATTTTGGCATTGATTTAATACCAGTATTTAATAATGCCTTTATGTACTCTTTGCCTTTATTTGGATTAGAAAAAATATTAGTTAAATCTGGTCCCAAATATCCGCCAAGACCATAGATTTGATGACATGCCCAGCAATTGTTTTCTTGCCAAAGCTGTTGTCCTTTAATTGCTATTGAAGACAACTTTATTGGTTGATTATAATCCTTTAAGTTATACACTGAAAAGTTATAAATACTAAAGATTATTATTAAACCTGAAATTATTAAAATATTTTTTTTATACATAAAGCTTTAAACAACTGCAAAGATATAATTCAATGCCTTTAAGGGTATGATATTTATCATAAAATTACATCTCTATTGCAATTAATACCCCATTAAATATCAACATGTAAAATATAAATAATAATTTTATGAGCAATCATTTATGCTTTTAGTTACAAAACAAATCTTAATGAAATATTTTTTTAGTTTCATCTTTTTTTGTTTCAGTATTTAACTGAAAATGGTTTTCTATAAGTTGTGTCCTATTATTTGCTAAATTATTTACAGGATGTTTCCTATGATAGTGTCTTAGCTGATGCTCATTTTGACGACCAGAACTAAAACTAGATACTCTTTTTAAATAACCTATTACACGAGTTGCATGATCTACATCTTTAGAGTTACACTTGCTACAGCTATAAGATGTATTTTTATCAATATTTTCACAATCATTACAAATAGTGATTCTTATATTAAAACAAAAATAATTACAACCAGCTGTTGCTGTTGCGTGAATAAGCTTGACAAATCCTTCTTTATTTGGAGCTTCTTCTAAATTAAGATGGAGTGCTGAGCCACCATCAAGATATTTTATAATTTCATTGCCATGTAAAATTATTTTATCAAGTGTATTTGTATTGGTATCCTCAACTTCATAAAAATAGGAATTATAACATTCTCTAGGTACAAATAAACCATCTTCTTTGTCCCATTTTGCATTTTTTACTCCAAGATTTTCAGCAGGCACAAATTCTGTGTTAAACATATAACCATATGTTTTTTTAGCATGTTTATTTTTATCATAAATTGCTTTTAAATGTGTGTTTACAAATGCTTTATATTCATCATTATTTCCTACGTTTATACCTTGACTCTCGGCAGCCTCAACCATACCATTAATTCCTATAGTTAAAAATTGTTTATCTAAAGTTATAAATCCTGCCTGATAAACAGGTAACATTCCAGCAGCTTCATATTCATCAATTAATTTCCTGTAAGCCACTTGATACTTATGAATTTTCTGTGCTTCTTCAACAATATTAGCTCCTTTTTGAATTAATCTATTCATATTAAGCGTTATTACATTTATAGAACCTGTTGCAACACCTCCAGCTCCAAGAGAATAACTAAAGGTATTATCACTAATCTCATTTCGCAACCTGCAACACGATGCTAAACTATCCGCATTTTCAGATTGGTATATAAAAAATGAATTGCCTTCACTTAATTCTTTAGCACACATTTGAGTAAATTCAGTATCTACAGGTTTTCCATCTTTAACTAACATAGCAGCAGTAACGACCGGAAAAGTGAGTATGGCTTTAATACGCTCTTCATTGAACCATTTCATAAAAAAGTTTTGAATCTTTTTAAGGTTTTCCCATTTTGGCTTAGTCATATCTGGAAATACGAAATCTCCAAACATACTATTAAAATAAGGCTCATCGTATAAAGAGATATTCCAAAACACAGATTGATACCCTCTTGCAGCTGCTGGTTGATTTATGGCATATACAACATGTTGTAAATGATTTGCAATTAATTTTTGATTTGTTTCTAAATAATTGTCTCCATAATCTTTGGCGGCGAAATAATCAAAATACATTAAGAATTCTACAGTTGCTAATGCACCAGCAAATTGCGAACTAATAGCAAAAACCAAATTCACAAACTCACCACAAAAACTCTCTAAATGTTTTGGTGCTCTACTTTCTCCTCCAATCTTTGTTAAACCATCAAATAAAAATGGGTACATACTAATAGACACACAATAAGGCTTAAGTGATGTTTCATCATGTACATAAATTTCATGCGACTCTATTTGTCGTGTATATTCACTAGCTAATGATTCTCCAAAAAGAGAAGCTATTTTACGTTTTACCAAAGCACGATTTACTTGAATATTTATATCCTTGTTTAGCTCAGCTTCCATGGTGGCAATATTCTTAGAAGTCACATTAGCATTTGCATCTACTTTAGAGCCATCGGCTGCATTTGATGAATTAATATAATGGTCTATAAAATCAATTTTTTTTGTTACTTGAGTATCGGTTAGTCTTATCATAAGGTTTAGTTTTTAGTAAATAAGTAGTTGAGTGTTTTATTAGTTTTTACGTCTATAAATTTTTGATTTGTTGTCTTACTGTTTAGTCCTCCTAAATACTGCTCCCACTTCCCTGTTTTAATCCAAGTAAGTTGATTCAAAATCGTTTTAGAAACTTGTTTTTCTCCAGTATAAAGACAGGTTTTAAAGGTTTTGTTATTTGCCAACTTTAAGAAAGATTCAAGTTCTTTCTCATGCCATTCTCCTCCCATAAATAGGACACAAGTCGCCAAATTACTATATTGATTAAGTATATTTTCAAAGCGTTCTTTAGAGAGTATAGTACCACTTCCTTCTTTCCATAAAAAAGGAGAATGGCATCCTTTACACTGTAAAGGACATCCTGAAATAGAGAAACAAAGACTTACTTCTCCAGGTACTTCTTGGAGTACTACTTGAAAATCGTAACAATACATGAAATTATAAAAGACTATTTAATCTTCTATAAAAATAATATCTTAAATGAATAATAATCACTCCTAAAAAAGGAGTTTTCAAAATGTTATTAACAGGTAGAATAAATTATTTTGGTTGGATATATTCTTAATTTTAAAAAAGTTACTTTTCTAAGTGAGAAATACAATTTAACTAATTTTTAATCCGTTTGAAATTATATCATTTTCATCAGGATTCACAAACACCAACTTCCCTTCAGGAGTTTCGGTCATTAAAATCATACCTTGACTTTCTACTCCACGAAGAATCCTTGGAGCGAGGTTAACTAAAACGGTTACTTTTTTACCAATAACTTCTTCAGGTGTAAAACTCTCTGCTATTCCAGAAACTATAGTACGCACATCATTTCCTGTATCTACTTTTAAAACTAAAAGTTTTTTAGTTTTTGGCATTTTTTCTGCTTCCAGAATAGTGCCCACCCGAATATCTAATTTTGTAAAATCTTCAAATGCGATGGTTTCCTTTTGAGGCTCTGTTACTTTATTAGCAGATTCATTTGCCTTTTTACTAGTTTCTAATTTATCTAATTGTGCTTGTATTTCTTTATCTTCAATTTTGCTGAAAAGTAATTCCGCTTTTCCTATTTTATGGTCTGTAGGAAATAAAGTATCTTTACTTGATATGTCTTCCCAATGAGATGCTTCGACAAGCTCAGCATGACAATTGTTTTCATTTTTGTCATTCTGAGTAAAACGAAGAATCTCTTTTAATTTACGAGATGTAAAGGGTAAAAACGGCTCGCTCAATGTTGCCAAAGCACTAGCAATTTGAAGCGCAATATACATTATGGTTTGTACACGTGCTTCATCTTCTTTAATGACTTTCCATGGTTCTTCATCGGCTAGATATTTATTACCTAGTCGTGCCAAATTCATGAGTTCTTGACTGGCTTCTCTAAAACGATAACGTTCAATAGAACTTGCAATTACGTTTGGATATGCCTTTACTGTTGTTAATGTTTCTTCATCAACTTTAGAAAATGTATTCGGCTTTGGCACAATCCCATTATAATATTTATTGGTTAACACCACAACGCGATTGATAAAGTTACCAAAAATGGCAACGAGTTCATTGTTATTTCTCGCCTGAAAATCATTCCAAGTAAAATCGTTATCCTTAGTTTCGGGTGCATTTGCAGTTAGAGCATAACGCAATACATCCTGCTGGTTTGGAAAATCTTGTAAATATTCGTGTAACCAAACTGCCCAATTTTTTGAGGTTGAGAGTTTATTCCCTTCCAAATTTAAAAATTCGTTTGCTGGCACATTATCTGGTAAAATGTAAGAGCCTTCAGCTTTTAATATGGATGGGAAAATGATACAGTGAAATACAATATTATCCTTTCCTATAAAATGCACCAGTTTAGTGTCTTTATCTTTCCAATATGGTTTCCAATCTTTGCCTTTACGTTTTGCCCATTCTTTAGTTGCAGAAATGTACCCAATTGGCGCATCGAACCATACATACAACACTTTGCCTTCGCCTCCTTCAACAGGAACAGGAATTCCCCAATCTAAATCGCGAGTTACAGCACGAGGTCTTAAACCATCATCTAACCATGATTTACATTGTCCGTACACATTAGGTTTCCAATCTTTTTTGTGACCATCAAGAATCCACTCTTTTAAAAATGCTTCGTGCTTATCTAAAGGTAAAAACCAATGTTTTGTTTTTTTAAGCGTTGGTGTAGCTCCTGTAATTGCTGACTTCGGATTGATTAAATCTGTAGCATTATGACTCGTACCACATACTTCACACTGATCGCCATAACTTTCTTCATTGCCACATTTAGGGCAAGTTCCAACAACAAACCTATCGGCTAAAAACTGATGTGCTTCAGCATCGTATAATTGCTCTGTAATTTCTTCAATAAACTCACCTTTATCATATAAAGTCTTAAAAAATTCAGAAGCTGTATCATGATGAACTTTGGCTGTTGTACGTGAATAATTATCGAAAGTAATTCCAAAATCTAAAAATGATTGCTTAATAATAGCGTGATATTTATCAACAATATCCTGAGGAGAAACACCCTCTTTCTTTGCCTTAATGGTAATAGGCACACCATGTTCGTCACTCCCACACATAAATGCAACATCATTTCCTGTTAAACGTAAATAGCGTGCGTAAATATCGGCAGGCACATACACACCAGCCAAATGCCCAATATGAATGGGACCGTTAGTGTAAGGCAATGCGGCGGTTATGGTATATCGTTTTGGTATGCCCATAAATAATAATAAGATTAAAATTAAGGTGTCATTGCGAGGAGTTTGCGACGTGGCAATCTCATTACAAAAGAAACAGATTACTTCGCTTCACTCGTAATGACGAATAAATTAACAAGCCACAAAAATACACATTTTAACAGCCTAATAGAAAAAAAATGTACATTTACAGAAAAGCCTCTTCTATGTATTTAAAACGGATATTTTACTGTGTTCTTCTAATAACTTTTGGAGTTCAAGAAATAGTACTAGCACAAAATTCAACTTCATCTAATTACGAGACCTCAATACCTAAAAAACTTATTCAACCTCCTTACTTAAAAGCTGGTGATACAATTGCTATAGTTTCGCCTTCTGGAGTTTTAAATAATCGTGAAAAAGAAATTGATCATGCTAAGACCTTACTTAAAAGTTGGGGATTAAATGTAATTATGGGTGAACATGTATTTAGCAAATCTGGACATTTTGCAGGTAATGATGACGAACGTGCTAAAGATTTTCAAAAGGCATTAGACAATCCAAATGTTAAAGCTATTTGGTCTGCTCGTGGTGGGTATGGAACCGTTCGGATCTTAGATAAATTAGATTATACCACATTTAAAGAACATTCAAAATGGATTATTGGTTATTCTGATATTACTGCGCTTCACAACCAACTAAATAATGTAGGTAGTGAATCTATACATGCAATAATGGCGACGAGTTTAACCGATGATTTGGAGGAGATTAAAGACAATGTATCTACATTTAAAGACGCTATTTTTGGAAATCCATTATCCTACACAATTGAAAGTTCAAAATACGATAAAAAAGGGACTGCAACAGGACAACTGGTTGGTGGCAATCTCACTTTATTACACACCATGTTAGGTTCTAAAACCAGTATTGACACTACTGGTAAAATCCTATTTTTTGAAGAAATTGGCGAATATGCTTACCATATTGATCGCATGCTACAAAGCTTAAAACGTGCTGGTTATTTTGA
>Ga0114934_10001730_pt1 | contig 14141 bp, 13 predicted proteins | sample 4SBtaG_2_FD_99695 | JGI IMG/M metagenome (GOLD analysis project Ga0114934, IMG submission 99695) | Deep subsurface microbial communities from Kolumbo volcano to uncover new lineages of life (NeLLi) - 4SBTROV10_white metaG | ecosystem: Environmental > Aquatic > Marine > Volcanic ... | reverse complement strand
GGTATTTGCACTTCAAGAAGCGGGTGAAGCCGCTCGCGGCGCCAGCCTTTACGTAACATTGGAGCCCTGTTTTCATTTCGGGAAAACCCCGCCATGCGTGGATCTCATTATTGCCAGGGGGTTGAAACGGGTTGTAATCGCCACACCGGATCCGAACCCTCTTGTAAACGGCAAGAGTATTCAAAAGTTAAAGAAATCCGGAATTGACGTGACTGTGGGCATTGAGCAGGAAAAGGCGCAACAACTCAACGAGGCCTTTTTCAAGTTCATGCAAATCGGTTTGCCCTTTGTGACGCTGAAAATAGCCCAGACCCTTGACGGCAAAATTGCCACCCCTGCGGGAGATTCTCGCTGGGTAACCTGTGAAGCTTCGCGGAAACTGGTGCACCGCTGGCGGGCGCAAACGGACGCCGTTCTTGTTGGAATTGGTACGGTTTTGCAGGATGATCCCGAACTGTCCGTACGGTTGGTGAAAGGGAGAAATCCAAAACGAGTGATTTTGGACCCCAATTTGATAATTCCGCCGGGCGCAAAAGTGCTCAGTTCCACATCTCTTTCAGAGACCTTGGTAGTGACGGCAAATGAAAATGCAGAGAAAATTCGATTGCTCAAGAACAAAGGGGCTACGGTTGTTTTTCTTGAGAAAAACGCAGACGGATTGTTTGATCTGTCTCAGCTTTTAAAAAGACTCGTTGAGCACAAAATCATTTCGGTTCTTGTAGAAGGGGGAAGTGGAATATTTTCCTCGTTTCTGAAACAGAAGGCTTTTGATCGGCTTTTTGTATTTCAAGCGCCAAAAATAGCAGGAGCTGGATTGGGTCCGTTTGATGGAATTACATTTCAGGAAATGCGGGAGGCGATTCCTCTGAAATTTCAAAAACAGCGGAGAGTGGGAGAGGATTGGGTATTTGAATTTAATTTAGATTCTTGAGGGAATGTTTATTTTGCCATGTGTTGAATGATGAAGTGGGGCTGAGTGACGCCGGAATAGTTGACATTTTTTTGCGGTTGCCCAAATTAGGATTGGCTATAACGGCAGGAGCATCTCTAATAAACAAAATTTTCAAGACAAGGATGTTAATGGAAAGACATCGAACGGTGTTCGAAAACACATTGTTAAAAATCCGTTGAAACGGGACTCGGATCGCGATAATTCCCGCGATTAAACAAATTTCAAATAAGGGTGTGCACTATGTTTACAGGATTAATTGAAACGGTTGGCACTGTAGTGGCTGTTCAATCCGTTGGGGCGGGAAAGCGTTTTCGGATTCGTGCGCCGGAAGTTGCCGGTTCTTTGGCGTTGGGCGAAAGTGTCGCGGTCAGTGGCGCGTGTTTGACGGTGGTTTCGTTTGATCAGGAAACATATGAAGTGGATGTCGTTCAGGAAACACTTTCGCGTACCACTCTGAGGGATTTGAAAATTGGAGATTCTGTTAATCTGGAGCGCTCGCTTCGACCAACGGATCGGCTGGGCGGACATTTTGTTCAGGGGCATGTGGACGGCACCGGAACAATCGAATCTTTTTCGCTGGATGAAACAGGCAATTTCCGGCTGAGAATTCGACTTCCGGATCATGTTCGTAAATTCGCGATCGAGAAAGGTTCTATTGCCGTTGACGGCGTCAGCCTGACCATCGCGAGTCTTACAGAAGAGGGCGTTGAAATTGCGTTGATCCCTTTTACGATGGAACACACCACGTTTCGGGTAAAAAGGCCCCGCGATCGTGTGAACGTGGAAATTGATTTACTTGCAAAATACGTGTTTCAATTTTTAAATAATAAGAAAAATCCCGGAACAAAAATTACGGAAGAATGGCTGAAACAGGCGGGATTTTAATCTCCACCGGAGAGTAATGAGGGTGCGTGAAAAAACGGTTGCAGATCCACTCGAGGCTAAACCCTCGGGCAAAAATCAGGAAGCATTCTGAAGGATGCGCATAGCTGCTGTAAAATACGTAGTGATAGGATGCTTTAGCATCCTTGATTTAATTAGCCACAAGGTTTACCCTGGGGCGAGGTTTGTGCAAGGACAGATTTAATATTTTTGTTCTACCTGGACACGGAGGTAAGAGAGGGGGTTCAGTAGAAAATTATCGCTAAGGAATTTGCGGAATAAACATATAAATTCAAAAAAAGGACAGATTCAAATGGGTGATTTTAATACAATCGAAGAGGCCATTAAGGCCATCAAAAAGGGCGAAATTATCATTGTTGTGGATGATGAAGATCGCGAGAACGAGGGTGATTTCATTATGGCTGCCGAAAAGGTTAGTCCTGATGCCATTAATTTTATGGCCACTCATGGCCGCGGACTCATTTGCGTTCCAATGACTCCGGAAAGGCTTCAGGATTTGGATTTGCAGCCAATGGTTACGGAAAATACAGCTCATCTGGGGACCTCTTTTACTGTGTCTGTGGACGCCAAAAAGAATGTAACAACCGGCATTTCTGCGCACGATCGGGCAAAAACCATCCAGGTGTTAATTGATCCGAAAACCCGCCCCAACGATCTGGCCCGGCCGGGACACATTTTCCCGCTGAGAGCTAGGAAAGGGGGTGTTCTTCGAAGAGCAGGGCATACGGAAGCGGTGGTTGACCTCGCGCGTTTGGCGGGGTTGTATCCTGCGGGCGTCTTGTGTGAAATCATGGACGACGACGGTTCCATGGCACGTGTTCCAAAGCTTCTTAAAATCGCAGAAAAGTTCGATTTGAAAATCATTACCATTCGGGATCTGATTGAGTACCGGCAGCGCAGGGAACATCTGGTTCGCGAAGCCGCGGTTGCCAACCTGCCAACGCGATTCGGCGAGTTCAAAATCCACATTTACGAAAATGATATCGATCCTAACGATCATGTGGCTCTTGTGAAGGGAGAAATAAATCCGGACGAGCCCATTTTGGTTCGTGTTCACTCTCAATGTCTCACAGGTGACGTATTTCATTCTCTCCGCTGTGATTGTGGAGATCAGCTCGAAAAGGCTCTGCAAATGATCGAGGAAGAGGGACAAGGGGTGCTTTTGTACATGCGGCAGGAAGGCCGCGGCATCGGACTGACGAATAAAATCAAAGCCTATCATCTCCAGGAAAACGGGAAAGACACAGTTGAAGCAAATGAAGCTCTTGGATTTAAGCCGGATTTACGAGATTACGGGATAGGAGCTCAAATCCTACAGGATTTGGGTCTTCGGAAAATTCGCTTGATGACAAATAATCCCAAAAAGATTGTCGGGCTGAAGGGCTACGGACTGGAAATTGTGGAAAGGGTGCCCATCGAAATAAAGCCGAATAGAATCAACTTGAAATATCTTGAAACCAAGCGGGATAAAATGGGGCACATTTTAAATGGATTGTCTGCAGAGAAGGATTCAAAAAAGGAAAATAAGTGAGGAGTGTCATTCAAAACTTGCTGCGTGTCCGACTCAGGCGGAAAGAATCTCCCGTGGGAGAAAATAGATTCTTCGTCCGTTTTCCGGTTGCTGAGCTTGTTGAAGTTTGCGGCGGACTCAGCATGACATTTTTGCCAAACCCCTATTAATTTGTCCTGAAAAAACGTGTACAAAAAATACCTCATGGTTCAAAAACTGTTTTCGTTTCTGGTTTTGCAAAACTCGCAACGGTTAAGAATTAAATCTTGATTTTTTTGGTGAATCGGTTTACATTTAAATTAATTACTGACAGGAGGAAAAATGCCAAAACGACTTGAAGGTCAATTAGAGGCTACGGGAAAGAAATTTGGCTTCGTTGCGGCTCGCTTTAACGAATTGGTAGTGCACAAGTTGGTAGAAGGAGCCATCGATTGCATTGTGCGGCATGGCGGAAAAGAAGATGATATTGAAATTGCCTGGGTTCCGGGATCATTTGAAATTCCCCTTGCGGCTCAAAAAATGGCAAATTCGGGTCGTTACGACGCCGTCATTTGTCTCGGTGCGGTGATCCGCGGAGCAACTCCTCATTTCGAATACATTGCTTCGGAAGTAACGAAGGGCATCGCACAGATTAATCTGCAAACCGGAGTGCCGACGGTGTACGGAATTATTACGTCTGATACCCTTGAACAGGCGCTTGAGCGCGCAGGTACAAAAATGGGAAACAAGGGGTGGGATGCGGCGCTTTCGGCCGTTGAAATGGTGAATCTTCTTCCACAAATTGAAGGAAAATAAGTTGAGGTTTCTCAAGTCCGTCGGTCTTATTTGCGGGTTGATCCTGTTTTTTTCACTTAATATTCACTCTGCTTTATCCGATGTGGGCGATTGGAAAACGTTTACAAACAAATCACATGTTCGGGATCTGACTGCTTTTAATGGCCTCATCTGGTGTGCTACGAATGGCGGCGTTGTTGCATTTTCTCTGAATGGCGCAGAATCCCTTTCGATGACAAATACCGAGGGATTGAGTTACAATGACGTTTCTCGTGTTGCGGTGGATCACAAAGGAAATATCTGGTTTGGACTCAAAAACGGATTAATAAATATTTACGACCCTCAGGACAAAAGTTTCCAGGTTATTGACGATTTCAGCCGGAATCAAATCAAAGATATTGTGCCGATGGGAGACAGCGTATTTGTCGGGCTGGATATCGGCGTAAGTTTGTTTTTGCTCGATAAAATGGAAGTGAAGGAAACATATAAAAATCTGGGGGCATTTCCCATTGAAGTCGAAGTAAATGCCGTGGCAGGTGACTTTCCGTACATCTATGTTGGAACTCCTGATGGCGTTGCCCGTGCGGATTTGCGCCAGGTGAATTTGAAGGCGCCGCAAAGCTGGGAAAATTTCACAACAAGCGATGGATTGCCTTCAAACGAAATATCAGCACTATTTGCCAACCACTCTACCGTACTCGCGGGGACCAATCTTGGCGTAGCAAGATTTGAGTCGGGGCACTGGACGTATGCTTCTCAGGGATTGGGTGCCAACCGGGTTCACAAGTTTTATCAGAAGAATGGGGTCATTTATGCCGTTATCGATGACGGCGTTTATGAGTATGATCCTCCCGTGCAGTGGAAACCGATTTCCAAAGGGATGACACACGCGACTTCTCTGGCAATTGATTCCAGTGGAGTTTTCTGGGTCGGTACCGATGGGGAAGGGATCGAACGATTGGATCTGAAAACGGATTCCACAAGAGTGATTATTCCAAACGGTCCCGGCGGAAATAATTTTATGGTTTTGACAATCGACCGGCAAAATAATCTCTGGACCGGTTCCGCTTCCATTTATGGCTGGGGTTTTGGCAAATTCGACGGGCAAACATGGACGAATTTTAATCGATCCAATTCCGGAATTCCATCAAACAACGTGGAGGCTTCCGCAGTTGATCTGAACGGAAATGTCTGGCTGGGCACGTGGGGCAGTGGAGTTTATCTGGTTAAAGGCGATCACATTCAATTATTTAATGCTCTAAACGGATATTTATCGGGAATTCCTCAGAATACAAAATATGCGGTTGTTCGAGACATTAAGGTGGAAAAAACCGGAACCGTTTGGATGTTAAATTATTACGCATTTAATAGTAATGTTTTAGTAGCTATGACACCGGATTCACAATGGGTTTATTTTTCAGCTGCGGAATTGGGACTTCCTTCGGATAAAGTAACCTGCTTGTTTATTGATCATCGCGGGTGGAAATGGATCGGAACAGAAGGCAGCGGAATCAGCGTTTTCTCTGACAATGGCACACCTCTCGATAAGTCAGACGATCAAATTATGGGCAACTTAACCACAGCCGATGGACTTGAAAGCAATGCCATCGCAGCCATTGCTGAAGACGATTTCGGAGCCTTCTGGATTGGTACGAAGGAGGGTCTGGATTTCTATTTGGATGGGAAAGTGCAGCCCCGGTACGGACTGATTACAAATGACATCAACTCCATTACGATTGATCCTCGAAACAACAAATGGATTGGTACAAGCGCCGGCCTAAGTGTTCTTGATCCCGATGGCTATCGCTGGACGCACTACACCACCGATAACAGTCCCATTGCCAGTAATAACGTCCAGGACGTGGCGTTTAATCCCCGAACGGGTGAGGCGTTTATCGGCACCACGAAGGGACTGTCCAGATTTGTAACCCCATACACGGCGCCCAAAAATGATTTATCACAATTACGCGTTTATCCGAACCCCTTTTTAATCGGTTCCGGCAATGAGAAACTCATTATTGACGATCTGGCAAAGGAGAGCAGCGTTGCAATTTTTACGGAATCCGGAAGGAGAATCAAATCATTTCCTGAGGAAGAGGTGTTGGGTGCCAGAATCTCGTGGAATGGCAGGGACGAAAACGGTACCCCTGTTTCCAGCGGAATTTATCTTGTGGTGGTTACAACCGCCGAAGGAAAATCAAAAGTAGCAAAACTGGCCGTGATAAGAAAATAGCTTGTGGAGATAAATGGATGTTGTCTAAAAGAGGAAATAAAAATTGCTACTCCAATGAAAACGAGCCCCTTTACATCCGGTAGTCCTGTCCCGTATAAACTGTTTATAAGCAGACAAGAACAAATAAATGAAGTACTGCGGTATCTTCATCAGGCTGCAAGTGGACGATAGGAAAATGGGTTTATGTCAAGGGGAAGAGGGCATGATACGTTTGTTAATGATCTTTATCCAATTTATATTTGGATGGAAAATCTGGATTTTCGGAAAATAAATAAGAAATTGGAATCTTAACCAAATTATGATCTAATATGTTAACCTTATTGTACATTAAGAACTTCGCGCTTTTCGATGAAGTATCGGTTTCATTCCAAAATGGCTTGAATATCATTACGGGTGAAACCGGTGCCGGAAAGTCGCTAATTGTGGATACGCTAAACCTGCTTTTGGGGGAAAGGACGGACGTTTCAGTTCTTCGAAAAAATGCCCCCAAGGCAATTGTGGAAGGCGTATTTTCTGTTTCGATTCCAGAGGTAGATGCTTTTCTTTCCGAAAATAATCTGGATATTTTTGAACAGGAAGTGCGCATTCGGAGAGAAATAAACGCCTCCGGGCGATCCCGATCTTTCATAAACGATACGCCTGTAACAATGGAAACTCTTCGATCCTTTGGCGAATTACTGATTGACATTCACGGGCAGCACGAGCACCAATCGCTTCTCAAAAATGCAAAACACATCGATTATCTTGATGCCTTTGGTGGGCAGCAATCTAAACTTCAGGAAATTGGCCTTAGCTTTAAGAAAATCAGATTGCTAAAAAAGAGTTTGGAGAGATTAATTGAAAAAACCCGCCTGCTTGAAGAGCGCCGCGATTATTTGCAGTTTCAATTGAATGAAATAAACGGGGTAAATCCGATTCAAGGGGAAGATGAGAAGCTGGAAGAGGAAGAAAAGATTCTTGCCAATGCTGAGAAGTTATTTGGATTGAGTACGGACGCCTACCAAATAATCTATGAAGACGATCGATCGGTTTACGAATTACTAACCCGTGTGGAAGCGATTTTGGCGGAACTTCAACAAATTGACAAACGGTTTGATGATTTTGTAAAGCTTGGCACTGAAGCCAAAATTAATATCGACGAAATCGCAAAATTCTTACAGAGTTACACCACCAATTTTGAATTCAATCCGGAACGATTAGAGGAAATTAGAAATCGTCTCGGTACACTGACACGACTAAAGAAAAAGTACGGTGTTACCATTGACGATATCCTCAAAAAAAAGGTTGAAATTGAAAGTGAACTTCAGATGGTCGATTCGGCGGATAGTGAAATTGAACATCTGCAAGCTGATATTGAGGATGAAATGCGGCGGTATGCAAGGCTGGCAGAAGATATTTCTATCGGGCGGAAAAAAACGGCGCAGATTCTGAAGACAGAAATCGAACGTATTCTTCACAAATTGGGAATGGAAAAAGCTGTTTTCCAGGTGCAGGTGGAGCCTCTTGAGACGCCCGACGGTTGGATAAAAATCGGGGAAAAATTTTATCAGGGGACAGCAAAAGGTATTGATCGCGTACGCTTTTTTATTTCAGCCAACCCCGGCGAACCGCCGAAGGAATTGTCAAAGATTGCCTCAGGAGGAGAAATTTCCCGAGTGATGTTGACAATCAAATCGGTGCTGGCAGAAAAGGATAAAATTCCCGTACTTGTTTTTGATGAGATTGACAATGGTATCTCCGGGAGGATTGCCCAAAGAGTGGGGAGGCAATTGCATCTTCTGTCAAAAAGTCACCAGATTGTTTGTGTAACCCATCTGCCTCAAATAGCCGGTGCAGGTGATGCCCATTACGCCGTTGAAAAGACGGTTACAAACAATCAAACTCACACAACTCTGCGTGCGTTGAACGAAAATGAGCGGGTGGTTGAAATAGCAAAGCTCATTGGCGGTGAGAAGATTAGTGATGTGAATCTTAAAAGCGCCGAAGAGCTGTTAAAGGCGTTTGAAAATTCCTGAAGCGGATGTTAGGGGATAAGCCATATAATTATAGGAGTTTGGCAAAAATGTCATGCTGAATCCGCCAGACGCTTCGACAAGCTTAGCGGCCGGAAAGCGGACAAAGAATCTATTTCCCCCAATCGGGGATTCTTTTTGCATGAGCCGGATACGCAACAGGTTCTGAATGATATTCCCCTTTAAAATTTGCCAATCTGCATTAAAGGAATAGATTTATCGTTTGGTATGGCTTGTATATTGATTTCTACCCGCGCTTTAGCGCGTTATGAATCATTCGGATTTCGAAAAGAGAGAAAAAAATGTACAAATTTGTCATAAACGGCAGTCGAACACTTCACGGAAGCGTAAAAATTAGCGGAAGCAAAAATGCCACCCTCCCTCTGATGGCTGCCTCTCTTCTTGCAAGGGGGAAATATGTGATCACCAATATCCCGCTCTTGCGCGATGTAATAACCATGAAACAACTGCTGGAAAGCATCGGCGTATCGGTAGAATTCGAGAACCATCGAATGGTTTTGGATTCTTCGGATTACAACACATTGGAAGCGCCATACAAATTGGTTAAAAAGATGCGGGCTTCTATTTATGTTCTCGGACCGCTGCTGGCCAAAAACGGTTACGCAAAGGTTTCTTTGCCCGGTGGCTGCGCCTGGGGCCCCCGGCCTGTTAATTTTCATATTGACAGTATGAAAAAAATGGGCGCAAAGATTGAATTGGAAAAGGGCTATATCGTTGCCCGGGCCAAAAGACTGAAAGGTGCGGAGATTTTATTTGATTTTCCCAGTGTTGGAGCGACCGGAAATGTGATGATGGCTGCTTCGCTGGCGAAGGGAACCACGGTTGTTCAAAATGCGGCCATGGAACCAGAACTTGTAAATTTGGGTCAGTTTCTGAATGCGATGGGGGCCAGAATTAGCGGACTTGGTACGAATCGCTTAACGATCGAAGGGGTCGACGAACTTCATCCGGCCAACGTGACTGTGATTCCGGATCGAATTGAGGCGGGGACATTCCTCATTGCAGGTGCAATTACGCGGGGAGAAATCACAATTCAGGATGCCGAGGTCTCGCACCTTACGTCGATTCTCTCCAAATTGAGGGACACAGGTGCCAGTATTTCCACATCCGGATCGTCCATTACATTGCGTGCAGAAAAAAAGATTCGCTCGGTTAGCATTTCTACGGCCGTTTATCCCGGTTTTCCAACGGACATGCAGGCGCAATGGATGGCTCTCATGTGCGTGGCGGATAAAACCAGCGTGATTACCGATAACGTTTACCTGGATCGATTTGCCCATGTACCGGAACTGTTACGGCTCGGAGCGAATATTACCCTCGATGGTAATGTGGCTGCCGTAACCGGTGTAAAAAAACTGACCGGAGCAACAGTTATGTCCACGGACCTCCGGGCGAGTGCCTCGCTTATTTTGGCCGGGCTCGTGGCCGAAGGGAAAACTGAAGTCCTGCGAATTTACCACATTGATCGCGGGTACGAATCCATTGAGAAAAAACTGCAGTCGCTGGGCGCAGATATTCAGCGGGTAAGGACGGAGGAGTACTAAGACCTGGATGCGTCCGATGCGTGTGTAGTTTTTGGCTTCCGGAAAATAATGGTTACTACAGTGATTGGCGAAAACCTATTTTGCTCCTTTCGGCCCCAATCGGCGAGCGAATTTCGCCGGTGCTTGAGCTGATTTGAAACCACAGGAAGGGGTTCTTCGTTTATTCCCGCTCCAAGATAATTCCACCGGGCAAGGCAAATTTTACTGATCCGCCGGAGACAGATGGAATCGCCCGTCAGTGGCTTATATTCTAAAAATTCAGAAAATCTTATTACTGCAGGGTGGATAAAATTGTTGTTGATTTTTACCTTCGTTTTTGATAACATAATAAAAGTAATGGTAGTTTGGCAAAAATGTCATGCTGAGTCCGCCGCACGCTTTGACAAGCTCAGCGACCGGAAAGCGGACGAAGAATCTATTTTCCCCCAACCGGAGATTCTTTCCGCCTGGGTGGTACAGGCGACACGCTCAGAATGACACCCCTCTTTAAAATTTGCCAAACCACAGTAAAAGTAGTAAATAATCATTTCTAATTTCTTTAGAAAATCACTGATTGCGATTGGAAAAAAGTTAATCGGAATAAAGATAGCAAAAAACCCCGAAATCGCAATTTTAGCCTTGCATTTTTAAAATGGAAATTGTAAATTAATTAAACTTGGAGGCGTATATGAAAGCAAATGTTGGAAGCACCGATCGAATTATTAGGATTCTTTTTGCGATTATTTTTTTTGTACTGGCTTTTACCGTATTGGCAGGAACGTGGAAATGGATTTTCATTGTTCTTGGGCTAATTGCGGTGATTACCGGATTGGTTCGTTTTTGCGCGTTGTACCCGTTATTTGGGATGAACACAGTGCGTAAAGAAAAACAACCTTAGGGTCGATTACAATTAAGAACAAACATTAAATTAGGAGGAAATGAATAATGGCATTAATGATCACAGAGGAATGCATCAATTGTGGCGCTTGTGAACCAGAATGTCCCAATGAAGCGATTTACGAAGGCGGCGTGGAGTGGGAATTAAATGGTGAATCACATGATCCGTTGTCGGATGATATTTATTATATTGTTCCTGATAAGTGCACGGAATGTGTCGGATTTTACGACGAACCTCAGTGTGCGTCCGTATGTCCTGTGGATGCCTGTGTTCCTGACCCCGATCATGCAGAAGACCACGATACCCTGCTGGCAAAAGTGAAAAAATTGCATCCGGATCAGAACTTCGACTGATTACGAAAGTCCAGCCATTTTTACAAGGGATTTCTGAAATATGATCAGGAATCCCTTTTTTTTAGAATATTTTTCGGGAAAAAATAGGAGGAAAGAAAAATGGTTGTCGCTGGAATCAAAATCGTACCCCTTGGAACTGCCGATCCTCATGTGAGTGAATATGTTGCTAGATGCCTCGATGTACTTGACAAATATCCCGATTTGACCTATGAATTAACCCCCAACGAAACGGTTGTACAGGGCCAATTGGATCGAATCTTGCAAGCGGCGAAGGAAATGCATTTAGAGCCGTTTCGTCAAGGCATTCAGCGCGTGGTAACCACCATTGTGATTGACGATCGGCGTGATGAAGAAATGACAATGAAAGGGAAAATTCGGGCAGTTGAAGAAAAAAGACAAAAATAGAATCGTTTTTTCCGGGAAAACGGCTAATAGCTATGATGCCTGGTTTGAAATGCCTTCCGGCGCGTTTGCGCGTGATCTGGAACATAGCCTGCTGCTGACCCTGTGTCCCGATTGGAAAGGAAAGCGTGTACTGGATATTGGCTGCGGCACGGGGAATCAACTTCTTCTTTTTCGGGAACAGGGAATTGACTTTGGCGTCGGAATCGACATATCAGAAAAAATGCTTGGGATTGCCAAAGGAAAATTTCGGCAGACTGACACGAAAAATCTGTTTGTTGTTAAGGCATCGGGGGAACGATTGCCGTTTAAGGCTGAAGAGTTTGATTGCGTAACCAGCATCACTGCTCTGGAATTCTTCAAGAACCCAGATTTTTCTATCAAAGAAATGCTGGCTTTAAATGCTGATGATTATTTGATTGCCGTGTTGAATCGTTGGAGTTTGTCGTCACAGTGGAGGCGGCTAAAAGGCTATTTTACCAGAAATGTTTTCCGATATGCCCGTTTTTATTCTCCTTTTTCTTTGGAGAAAGTTTTCCGTGAGAATGGCTTTTCAGTGGAGAATTACCGGATGATTTGGAGAACCACCCTTCATTTCTTCCCAATCTACTTTCGTTTTATAGAACCCATTTTGAGACGATTGGAAAACACTTTGACTAAATTGGGATGGCCTTTTGGGGCATTCCTTGTTTTGAGAATTGCCCGAAAACCGGCTGAAAAGGAACAAGAATGATCGACCTTAGTGGCAGCAAAAATCTTGTCTGGATGTCGGATCACTTCCTTACCGAAGAGGATTTTAAAGAATTTCGTCAGGCGATCGATGGGGTTCTGGCGGTTGACAAAAATCTTGTTGTCATCAGCTTTAGTGAAGCCGCTGAGCGAATTTCGGGTTACACCAGCGATGAAATCGTTGGTCAGCCATGTTATGATGTTCTGAAGATGCCGATTTGCAAAGATAATCCGTTAGTGGGACAGACATTGGAATCGGGGCGAATTTTTTCAAACCTTAACACAACTCTTCAAAATTCGGGTGGAGAAATGCTGGAGGTGGTCGTCAGCATTTCCCCGCTGATGAGTGTTGATGGCGGGATTGCGGGCGCCGTTTTAACGTTTCGTGATTTAACGGAAATGGACCGCCTTGCACGAGAGCTTCTCATTAGAAATCGGGAGCTTCTTTGGGAACGAAACAAACTGACAGCCATTTTAAACAGCATCACGGATGGGGTTTTTACGATTGACTCTGAATGGCAAATTACCTCTTTTAATCGCGCTGCGGAAAAGATTACCGGCTATTCTTCGAATGAAGTGCTGGGAAAACACTGTTGGGATGTTTTTCGCGGAAGCAATTGCAAGACAAATTGTCCAATGCAAAAAGCCCTCCAAAACGGTGAGCCCACATTTGATCTGGAAGTGGAAATCATTTCGAAAGAGGGGAAAAGGATTCCCGTAAGTGTTATTAGCTCGGCACTCATTAATGAAAATGGTGTTGCCATCGGAGCAGTTGAAACATTTCGGGACCTTTCGCCCTTGCATGAATTGAAATCGGAATTGGAAGAACGATACCGTTTGGATCAGATCATTGGCAAAAGCAAACCGATGCAGGATTTGTACGATCTCCTGGAAGATGTGGCCGCTACCGATGCGACCGTTTTGGTTCAGGGCGAAAGCGGTACGGGAAAAGAACTGGTGGTAAAGGCTATTCATTTTAACAGCGCAAGGCGGTCGGGGCCATTCATTAGTGTGAATTGTGCCGCTCTTCCGGAAACTCTTTTGGAAAGCGAATTGTTTGGCTATGAGAAAGGAGCCTTTACAGGAGCCATTCGGGCAAAACCGGGGCGATTTGAGTTGGCCAATGGCGGTGCCCTTTTTCTGGATGAAATTGGCGAAATGAGCTACCCCTTACAGGCCAAGCTTTTACGGGTATTGGATGAACATATTATTGAACGGGTGGGTGGAATTAAGTCGATTCAGGTGGACGTGCGAATTTTGGCCGCAACGAACAAAAATCTCCGGGAAGCCGTTCAAAACGGCGCGTTTCGCAGCGATTTGTTTTACCGTTTGAACGTGGTTCCGATTCATCTGCCCCCGCTCAGAGAAAGAAAAGAAGATATCCCTCTGCTGGTGGATTATTTCGTTCCGAAATTTAACGAGAAAATGGGAAAACAAATTCGTGGCGTTTCTTCGGAGGTGCTGCGAATTTTTATGGATTACGATTGGCCCGGAAACGTAAGGGAGCTCGAAAATCTGCTCGAATTTTCTTTTATTCAATGCAAAACATCTACGATTGATGTGCGGCATCTTCCAACGGAGTTCCAATCGTACGCGCATTCCATGCGGATATTTCGCAAAAAGCCGCAGGAAGCAATTTCTGAATATGAAAAAAATCTTATTCGCCAGACTCTCATTCAAAATATGGGAAGTCGTGTAAAGACAGCCCGGCAATTGGGAATGAGCAAAGCAACACTCTGGCGTAAAATGAAGAAATATGATTTGTTTGAAATGAATCAAACGGATTGAGCTGAAAGCAATTTCTCTCAGCCCAAACGGACAGGGGCGGATT
>Ga0114934_10001729_pt1 | contig 14143 bp, 19 predicted proteins | sample 4SBtaG_2_FD_99695 | JGI IMG/M metagenome (GOLD analysis project Ga0114934, IMG submission 99695) | Deep subsurface microbial communities from Kolumbo volcano to uncover new lineages of life (NeLLi) - 4SBTROV10_white metaG | ecosystem: Environmental > Aquatic > Marine > Volcanic ... | reverse complement strand
GGGATCCCAATTCCCCCCGAACAAAGGTTTTCCGGGTTTGGTCGATCTCAAGGGCAACTGTTTGTGAATGCGGATCAAAACTCAGAATTCTGGCCCGTCCGTTCCAATTGTCAAAATTGCTTACATTCAATTTTTGATTGATGGCAAGCTCCTGTTGTTTTCCTCCAAAGGGATGAACCCTTTCGCCAACCCAAATCCCCAAAAACAGGATTGCCAGAATTCCGGCAAATTGGTACACATATTGGAGCCGAAAATAGTCACCAAACCAAACGACCAATCTTTTGAATATCGGAATCGATTGATGATTTGTTCTCAACAGATTCGCATGAAGGCGTTCCCGATTCTCTTGCAAGAAAGCTTCGCTAACGTCAATCTTTGCATTTACGATGGATTCGTTTAACTTCTTTTCCTCATCCCAGATCCTCCGGCAATCGGAACAGTCACGAATGTGTTCATCCACTAAAACGTGTTTTTCCTGAGATAACACACCCAGAAAGTAGTCCGGAATGAGTGTCTGAATTTCTTTGCAAGATTTCATGTCATTATTAACCCTTTAAATAATTCGTCAATTGACGTCTTAATTTCCCGTGCATTCGAAACAGATAATTTTTGACTGAATTTAGCGACAACCCCGTCGCAGAACTAATCTCTTTCAACGACAATTCATTTTGATATCGCAAATAAAAAATCGCCTGCATCTGGGGTGAAAAGGTTCGAACAATTTTTTCAATTTCCACCGCCAATTCCTTTTGAAGAAAATCCTCCTCCGGGTCTATGGCATTTTTATCTCGCAAAATAACGGAATTTCGATTTTCTTCATCCTCCGAAAAAAACAATCGTTCTTGAATTGTCTTCCGTTTCCGCATGTAATTCACGCACGTGTGATAGGCAATCTTGTAGAGCCAGGTGGAGAACTGGCTCTTGTGCCTAAATCCCGGCAGCGCTTGAAAGGCTTTTAGAAAAACGTCCTGGTAAGCATCTTTCGCATCATCAGGATTCTTCAGCAATCGCAAAGCGAAGCCAAGTACTTTTCGATCATAAGAACGGATAAGTGCCTCAAACGCCTGAATATCACCGGATTGTGCGCGTACAATTAAATCAGATTCACTCAATCTTTCCTCATGGCTCTGTTCTGTCTATTTTGACGCAAGAACTCACGGAAAGTTAGCAATTTTTGGAAGAAAATGAAAGGTATTTTTAGGATTGCAGGGCAATTCGCTGGATTGCCTTTACCCATTTCTGCAAAAGTTAGTGTGGAGCCGACAACTCGATCTACAAACTAAAATTCATATAATTCAACGCTTTTGCGAAATTTCTTGAAATCAATCCTCTTTTTCCGCAATTTCAGCACAGTTGCGTTTTTCACCCGCAGAAGATAAAGAGTTGACTTCAAACCATTCGAAAAAGAGCGGCTGCGAAAGGTGACAATTACCCATCGCTCAGGTTTTAAAAATCGCAGGCTCGGGCCATATTGTCCAATTAGTTTAATGACCCTGGAATAATAATCGCGCATAGCCTTCTGCCTTTTGGCCTTTTGATCTGCTTGTGCCGTTTGGTCAGAAGCAAATGAAGGCAGCGTCCAGGAAATTCCAAGGGGCACATTTCCAAGATTAAACCAGACACCGTATCCCGATAGCACGTGAGCCTCCATTTCACTCGTTCCCCAAGAAAAGTTTGATGTTGTTTTTAATCCGGTTTTGAGAATGCGTTTCATAATTTCCACTTGCTTTTGAATTTCATCCGAAGGCTTTGCTCCCTTTTCAACCTTCCCCCAGAACTGATCTTTGGAAATTTTGCCTGAACGAAAGCGCAGAATGTCCGTTTTTTTAACGGAAAAAAATACTGGCGCGGGAATGGCGGTAGAATCCAGGGGTGAATCCCAATCATAGAAAACAGTAATTCTTTGATCCGGCGTAAGCAGGTCACCCACATCCGCATAATTCTCAAGAAATTCCTGAATATTTTTCAGATTCTCTTTAATGCCTTGATTTATTTTTTTCAATATCCGGACGTTTCGCCTTCTGTACTCTTCCCGTTGCTTTTCCAAATATTTTGGGAGATTCTGCTTCCTCTTCTTTAGCAATAAACGCAGGCTATCGGCCTTTGACTGCTCATTGAGTTCCTTTTGCGTCGATGACAGGGCCTTTTCCATTTCTTTTATCACAAGTGGCAGAGCCTTTTCTGATTCTTCCAAAGCCTTTTTCTGGGCTTCAAGTGCGATTCTCTGCGCTTCAAGCGGTCTTAATTGTAGCTTCCACGACAACAAAATGGGCTTTGGTGTTTTAACATCGAAAACCATTCCGTAATCGGGTAAATAAATGCCTTCAATTGAGTTTGAGGAGAAAAGATCGTTTTTGTTATCTGAAAGCATTTCTCCGAGAACGGCTTTCATAATCCTCAATTCTTCCAAGATCTCTGAATTGCGTAGAGTCATTTTTTGTTGTGCAAAACCAAGCGTTGTTCCCCAAAACACGATGATCAAAACAATCCTCTGCATCAGTAATTTATTTCTCATTTTTCCCCCGCTCTATTTTTTGTGAATGAACCGGATTAGCCAATCCCTGCTGTTGAGTCAGCCACTGCAGCAATTGATTTGTTTGCAAGGCGCGATTTTCATTTTCCGCTTTCAGCGCCTGAAAACCCGTTGCAATCAGCCTCAAATCGCTTTGGCGCTGTTGGTACCACTGTTGATTCAAATGATCGATTGCCAGAAGCAGGTTTTGCTGCTGTTGGACGGCGTTCCGCTTAATTAATTGACTGACTGCATTTAGGGTCTCAACATGGTACTGCTGCAAAATGGGCAGGGACTCTGACAAAGCTACCTGTTGATTTTCCAGCGATCGACCAAACGCGAAATTTAGATGACCATTCTGATAGGAAAGTTGCGTTCTCGAAAGGCCAAATAGGATAAAAACGAAAACCGCCAGCGCTGTGGCCCAGCGCACGGGATGGGAAATTGAGAGAAATGCTTTTATTTTCTCCGGAAATCCTGATTTCTGAGGCGAGGGCTGCACAAAGACAATTCTTTGTTTCGGATGAACATCTTCCCATTTTTGGAGAACAGACACAGTCTCCCGAAGTTCCTGCATTTCTTCCCGACAGGCTGAACAATCCTGCAAATGTGCTTCAAGAGCACCCTTTTCCTCTGCTGCCAATGTGCCAAATAAATAGCCGACCATTAAATTTTTTGCTTCCTCACATGTCACGATTTCCACACCTCCTTGCCCAGATGAGATCGTTCTAAAACAGTTCGCAGCGATTTCAATCCCGTGTACAAGCGGGATTTTACCGTTCCTTCCGGAACCTTCAAAATATCTACGATTTCGCTAAATTTTAAATTTTCAAATATCTTCATAATGATGACCACACGTTGATCTTCTGAAATTCTTTGTAAACTCTCGCTCAAAATTTTCTGCATTTCCTTTTGTTGCAAGTCGTGATCAGGTGACAGCTCGGAATCATCCGCCAGTATGGCTTCAAGGGTATCGTCCGCCGCATTTCCAATTGTTTGGTTAAGTGATAAAACGGACTGTCTCTTTTTTCTGCGAAAATAATCCCGTGCCTGATTCAAAGCAATCTGGTACAGCCAGGCCGAAAATTTTTGTGTGTCCTGTAGGTGTTTTAATTTCTGAAAAACCTTTAGAAACGTCGTCTGACAAATATCCTCAGCATCGGTAATATTCCCGAGATAGCGGTACAGAAAATTTAAAATGCGCCCCTGCCATCGCCAGGTCAACACATTAAAGGCCTGTACCTGACCTCGCTTATATTTTTCTATTAATTCCTGATCGCTTACTGAATCCAATCATCTTCTCCGGATTTTGTCAGGTCAGCTGAAACCATTTCTCTTTGAATGGATATTTTTAAGACGTCGGTTCTGTGAAAAAAGTTTAAATTTAGTGAGGTTTAATTTGATTCGGGAGATTTTAAAAGTTTCCGGCCAAGGATGAAGGCAGTCAACGAGCCAATTGCGTAATAGAGGAAGTCCACCCACTCAAAGCCGGAGCCCACGACAGTGCGCCCAATAAAACTCTGACGCAGCAAGACCAACACCGGCCATTTGAAAAGTTGGGTACCCTCAATGGCAGACGAAAATAGAAACACAGAAAACGCAGCGGCGGCGCAGGACATTTTTGGAAAAACCGCAATTAGCAGGAAAAACCAGAAGATGGGGTACAAGATATCGCCAGCCCCATTGTTGACCCACCCGGCCAGCGGACCGTGGTAAAATTTGGTGGAAAACCCTAAGGGAACGAGAATAAGGAGAACAAGCGCAATTTTAAGGTATCGGGACAATTTGAAATCCTTTTTGCTAAAAGCACACAGTTGCTACACGGTGGCACAAGGAAAGTTCCTTTAAATGCGCCTCTTTTCTAATCTCCGTAGGACAGCTATTTCAACGCCATTCTCCGAGCAAATGCGAATCGCGCTTTGTAGTAACGTTCTGTTAATTTAGAAATCGTTACACCTTCTCCGGTGCTGGCGTGTGCGAAGTTTTCGTTGCCGAGATAAATTCCCACATGAAAAAGTTGGCCGTTACCGGATTTTCGAAAAAAAACCAGGTCGCCAAATTTGAGATCTCCACGGGAAGCAGCCTTTCCAAGGCGCGCTAATTTCGTTACACTGTGGGGCAGGTTTTTGTTAGCAGCTTTCTCAAAAATCACCTTCACAAACCCGGAACAATCCATTCCATGGGAATCTTCACCTCCCCATTTGTAGGGTGTTCCCAGGTAGTCATCAATTGCCTGCATCATTTTTTGGCGAAATCTAAGAGAAACCGACTCTGTTTCTCTGGCGGGAAGCGGCTTATTTTTTACTTCCACCGTTCGGGGTTTCCCCATTTCCTTTTCCTGACGCACTGTTTTTTGGGCTGATTTTGGTGAAGGGCTTTTTTTAGAGGAAAATGGTTTTTCAGAGATTTTGGGCCTATTCCTGGATACAAAAATGGGTTTTGGACGGAAAGATGCACAAGTTAAAAAAAAGAAACTGACTAACAGTAACCCAAGAACACCAGCACTAAATTTTCTTTTGCTATCCAATCTTTACCTCCGGAAGCGTGACATCGCCATTCGGCAAAACAGCTACCGAATTAATTTTGAAATCAGATGTCGCCCGTGCCCAGGCTTCTTCAAACGATCCCACCGGCTCAAAACCGATTTTTCTGCTCAGACCTTCTTCTAATCTTGAAATCAGGTACATCTTGGTTTGATCCAGCTTCTCCTTCAGCGAAAGAGCCGTGTTCCCGTTCAACGTATAATTGTCCATGACCGCCCGTTTCATATCGGATAGAACTGAATAATTGAACCATTGAAAAAATGTTTGCGAGCCAATTCCATCGGCGCATTCCGCAAGAATAATCATGCAGCCACCAGATTTGACGGCTTGAAATCCGTTGTAAATCGCCTTATGAGCCTGAATGACATTCAAGTCCTTTGGAAACCCACCGGCACTGACAATAACGCAATCAAATTTCCGATCGATTGAAACGCGGTTCATTTTTTCAATTATTTCGCGAGCCTTCTTGTGGGCCTGAAGTGTATCACCTGCAAAAGCAGCTTGAATATTGTGCTCAGCATCCAGAACGACCTGAAAGCTGAAATCGACACGTACCATTTGAAACGCTTCTTCAATGTCTTCGTAAACCGCATTTCCCACCACATTTCCCGGACGACAATTGGGGTGCAAAACAGAGTTCTCGCTCATCACAGCCATTCGGTGATTCAACGTAATCGTGTCACAAGCCGCTACTCCCGGGACAATCATTTTTGGGCCGCCCCCAAATCCCGCAAAATAATGGTGAACAACGGTTCCCACAACAATAACAAAATCACCATTTAAAACACGATTATTTACCCGAACGGGGATTCCCCTCCGTGTCGTTCCAACATATCTTAGAGAACTTTTTGAGCAATCATGCTCTTCAAATCGATAAGCCTTTGCAATTTCATCTCCAAGGATCGCCTGTTTTTCCCGATCCGTCATCTTGGCGTGGCTCCCATTTGCAAATAGGAATTCCACCTGTTTCGACGGCACACCATTTGAATGAATTGTTTCCAGTAAAACAGGCAAAATGACATCTGTTCGGGCGTTGCGGGTTTTATCGGGAATAACAATAATTATCCTGGAATGACTCGTAAGAAGAGTTTGCAGCGGGGGTGTTCCGAGAGGATTCTGAATAGCCTGGCGCACAATTTCCCGATTAGACCCTGATTTAGGAAGATCAGCCGGGAGAATTTCAAAAACCTCCAAATGTTCTGGAAGAGAGACCACCATTTTTGTTTGACCATAGGGAAGTTGGAATTCCATTGCATATTCTATTTAATTTGGGTTAAAAGATTTCCCTATTCGATTCCCGGACAAAAATAAAAAAAAAAGGCAACCCCAGGGCTGCCTTTTGATCAAAAAACATTTTTTTATTGACTATTCTCAGTATCCTCTTCGGAATCAGATTTTGATTCGTCAGTTTCTGATTGTTCGGGTTCCGCAGTCGCAGCTTCATTCTTTGACACTTCTGTTTTTTCTGCTTGCGCTTCCTCTGCCTTGTGGGTTTTCTTTTCTTCTTTGTGTTTATGCTTAACAGATTCATAACCCACGAATTCAAGAAGAGAAATTTCCGCTGCATCGCCGTACCGCTGCCCCAAATGGATCACACGGGTGTATCCTCCATTCCGATCGGCAAAGGTGGGGGCAATTTCATCGAACAGAACAAACATAGCTGTTTTATTCCGCAATCGACTTAAGACGAGCCGTCTGGAATTTAAATCACCTTTTTTGGCCAGCGTCACCAAATGCTCGACAAAACGTTGTGCGGCTTTCGCTTTGGCATGGGTTGTTGTAATCTTTTTCCGTTCAATTAAGGCAGAGGCCAAATTCGCTAATGTCGCCTTGCGGTGTTCCGCTGTTCGATTCAATTTTGCGAATGATTTTCTATGTCTCATAAAAATTCACCCAATAATTTTATTTTTTTCGTTCTCGTTATTTAGATATTTATCCACATCCATTCCAAAATGTAAACCCAAACTTTCCAGGATATTGCTCAACGCTGTAAGAGATTTTCGACCGAAATTCCGTAATTTCAGCATTTCCGATTCGTCTCGTTTGACAAGATCTGCAATCGTTTCAATATTGGCGGCTTTCAGGCAATTGCTGGCACGTACCGAAAGTTCCAATTCATCCACGCTCATCTTTAAGAGCTTCTTAATGCGCAATGCTTCTTCATCAATTTCCGGTGGAATCTCTTCTTCAGGCTCCACATCATAATTAATAAATAATTGAATATGATCCTGAATAATTCTAGCCGCCTGTGTTAAGGCATCGTCTGGAGTAATGCTTCCGTCGGTCTTGACTTCAAGAATAAGCTTTTCGAAATCTGTTCGCTGCCCCACACGTGTTTCCTCCACCTTGTACGCCACATTAATGATCGGCGTAAAAATGGCATCGATTGGCACCACCCCAATTGGCTGATCCGGAAGCTTGTTAGCTTCAGCCGGCAAATAGCCTCGCCCACGGGAAATGCGTGCTTCCATATTGAAATCGGCGTCTTCATTCAGAGTTGCAATATGATGATCGGGATTCAGCACTTCAAAATCTGTTGAATCCTGCTGCAAATCAGCCGCCTTAAACTCTTTTGGACCTTTCAAATGCAAGGTGATTTTTTCAGGCTTTTTTGAAATCAGTTTAAATCGGACGCCTTTTAAATTCATAATCATTTCAGATACATCTTCAACCATGCCAGGAATCGTTGTAAATTCGTGCAAAACCCCATCAATTTTAAAGCTGGTAATAGCTGCCCCTGGTAACGAAGACAATAAAACTCGACGCAGCGCATTCCCGATGGTTACACCAAAGCCTCTTTCCAAAGGCTGAACGATAAATTTTCCATAATTATTGGAAAATGTCGACTCGTCCAACTCAATTCTTTCTGGCATTTGTAAACTTTGGAAATTCATTAAATTCCTCTCTCCGAAGTTAAAACTTTATTTATTTAGGTGATTCCTTAGAATTATTTAGAGTACAATTCCACAATTAGACTCTCATTTACGTTTACCGGAATATCTTGCCGGTTTGGCAGTTCCAAAAAACGTCCCGAAAGCGTGGCCTTGTCCAACTCTAACCAGGGAACCAATTTTCCTTCTTTTACACGCTTCAACGAGTCGTGCACAATCTCCATCCGCTTGCTTTTATCTTTTATTTTGACGACATCCCCTGGACTTACCAAAAAGGATGGAATATCCACAATGCGTCCGTTTACAGTAATGTGGCGATGCCGTACCAATTGGCGACCGGAATTTCGTGTAGGCGCCAATCCCAAGCGATAAACCACATTATCTAAGCGACGCTCTAACATTCTTAACAAGTTCTCACCAGTAATACCTTTTTCTTTTTCTGCTTTCTCAAAGTAAATACGAAATTGTTTTTCAAGCAGTCCGTAAATTCGGCGCAGTTTCTGTTTTTCCCTCAACTGAATACCGTATTCGGACAATTTGAATCGTCGTGATTTACCATGCTGACCTGGAATGTAACTTTTTCGTTCAAAAGGGCATCTATTTGTGAAACATTTCGTCCCCTTTAAAAAGAGTTTTTCACCCTCTCGTCGACACAATTTACAAACCGGTCCTGTATATCTTGCCATGTAGTAGCCTCCAAAAACCTTATATTACACTCTTCTTCGTTTTGGTGGACGACATCCATTGTGGGGAATCGGTGTAACGTCCTTAATCGCTTTAATTTCAAGTCCTGCCGCCTGCAGCGAACGGATGGCCGCTTCACGACCTGAGCCTGGGCCCTTAACTAAAACTTCCACTCTCTTCAGTCCCAGGTCCATTGCTTCTTTGGCAGCATTTTCAGCCGCAAGCTGGGCTGCAAAGGGAGTGCTTTTCCGCGACCCCTTAAAACCTACTTTCCCTGCAGAAGCCCAGGAAATAACATTTCCATATTGGTCGGTAAGGGAAACGATGGTATTATTAAACGTCGCTTGAATATGCGCCACTCCACTTGCTTCTACCGGACCTTTCTTTTTACGTTTTGTAGACCTTTTAACTTTCGCCAAAATGACCTCCGTCAAGAATTAACTTTTTTCAATAAAATTAAATACTATTTCTTTTTCCCGCCGATACTCGATTTATGTCCTTTTCGGGTTCGTGCATTCGTATGGCTTCTTTGTCCCCGAACCGGGAGCCCCATCCGGTGGCGCAGTCCGCGATAGCAACCAATATCCATCAAGCGTTTAATGTTCATATTGATCTCCGCACGCAAGGCACCTTCAACCTTAAAATTCGACTCAATGTAGGATCGAATTTTCGCGGTTTCCTCTTCTGTCATTTCATGAACACGCTTATCCGGACTAATTCCAGTTGCAGCTAGAATCTTGTGCGAGGTTGACAGACCAATTCCATAGATGTACGTAAGTGCAACTTCCAAGCGTTTATTTTTGGGTAAATCGATACCTGATATACGAGCCAAATTAACCTCCTTGGATTAAACAATTAACCCTGACGCTGTTTGTGTCGGGGATTTGTACAAATTACTCGTACAACACCTTTTCTTTTCACAATTTTACATTTATCACACATTTTTTTTACAGACGATCTTACTTTCATTTTATCCTCCGAGAATCAAAACGTTTTTTAATACTTTTATAATTCAAATTTATTTGTATCGGTAGATGATTCTGCCCCGTGTTAAATCGTACGGGGATAGCTCAACCGTTACCTTGTCACCGGGCAAAATCTTAATAAAATGCATTCGCATTTTCCCGGAAATATGAGCCAATATTTTGTGTCCGTTTTCCAACTCCACCCGAAATGTTGCATTTGGCAACGTTTCTGTAATGGTTCCATCTACACGAATGGGTTCCTCTTTAGCCATAAATATCCCGTTTTTAGATGCCCTCTGTCAATACTTCTGTATGATCCTTAAATAAAGCAATTGTGTGCTCAAAATGTGCCGAGGGTTCACCATCAGCTGTTACAACGGTCCATCCATCTGATTCTGTGTACACCTCATACGTTCCGGCATTTACCATGGGTTCAATGGCTACAACCATTCCCTCACGCAGCCTTGGGCCTTTTCCCGGAGGACCGTAATTGGGAATTTGTGGTTCTTCCCAAACATCCTTTCCCACGCCATGGCCAACCAAATCGCGGACAATTGAAAATCCAAAGCTTTCCACATAGGTTTGAATCGCATGAGAAATATCACTCACTCGATTCCCGACACGTGCCTGCTCAATTCCCTTCCAAAGTCCCTCTCGCGTCACATCCATCAGTTTTTTCTTCAACTCAGAGACTTTTCCAATGGGATAGGTGCGAGCTGCATCCGAATAAAATCCCTTGTAAATGGTCCCCATATCCACACCCACGATCTGTCCTTCTTCCAAGCGCCGCTTTCCGGGAATTCCGTGAACAACTTGATTATCGATCGAAATACAGGCCGTTCCCGGAAATCCATGGAAACCCTTGAAAGAGGGAACCGCTCCGCGCGAATGAATATATTTTTCGGCGATTTTGTCAATCTCTTGCGTTGTGATTCCGGGTTTTAGGTGTCCCTCAACTTCCTTAAACGTATCCACCAAAATTCTACAGGATTGACGAATCAAATCAATTTCTGATGGCGTCTTGATAATGATCATTTCTCTTTTTCCAGTCCGAGTGTATCGAGTATTTTTCGGTACACCTCTTCCACCGTATCATCACCGTCGATGGTTTTTAAAATTCCTTTTTTGCTATAGAATTCCTTCAACGGCGCCGTTTGCTTGTTGTAAACGGCTAATCGATTCCGAACGGTTTCCTCCTTATCATCATCTCGCTGAATAATTACCCCACCGCAATTGGGGCATTTCCCATCTGCCGGAGGCGGATTCGTTAGAAGATTGAAAACAGCCCCGCATTCACTGCACACGCGCCGATTTGTAAGACGTTGAACGATTTTTTCAGGATCAACATAAATCTCAAGCACAACATCCAGATTAAGCTTCATCTCCGCTAACATCGCATCCAGCGCCTCCGCTTGCGGGATAGTTCGTGGGAATCCGTCCAGAATAAACCCTTTCTCACAATCGGGCTGGGAGATTCTCTCGCGAATAATGCCAATGATCACATCGTCGGGAACCAACGCTCCACGATCCATGTACGCTTTCGCAGCCATTCCCAATTCAGTTTTATCCCGAACAGCCGCTCTTAAAATATCCCCTGTTGAAATTTGCGGAATCCCAAATTGATCCTGCAACTTCTTTGCCTGGGTTCCCTTGCCTACACCAGGAGCCCCCAATAGAATCAAACGCACTGATTGTTTCCTTCCCTTACGCTCTTCTTCCTCCGCGAAGCCGGCCAGTTTTCATGAAACCATCGTAATGCCGCATAAGCAAATGCGATTCAACTTGTTGGAGCGTATCCAACGCCACACCAACAACAATTAGTAAACCGGTACCGCCATAGAAAGAGGCAAAATTATAACTGACATTTGTGTATTTCATAATGAAATACGGAAATATGGCAATCAAAGCCAGGAAAATAGACCCGGGTAATGTGATTCTTGTTAGAATATAATCCAAGTACTCTGACGTTTTTTTGCCCGGACGAATCCCGGGAATAAATCCGCCGTATTTCTGCATATTTTCAGCCACATCTACCGGATTAAAAGTAATGGCCGTGTAAAAATAGGTAAAAAATACAATCATTATTCCGTAAATAAGCCAGTACAACCACGACTGAATATCAAACATGGCCACCGCCGAGGAAACCAACTCACTATTGGGGAAAAAGGTTCCAAACGTACTGGGAATAAACATGATTGATTGCGCAAAAATAATTGGCATCACACCGGCAGTATTCACACGCATGGGAATATGCGTACTATGTCCGCCATAAATCTTTCGCCCGACCACACGCTTTGCATATTGTACAGGAATTTTCCGAGTGCCTTGCGTGAGCATAACCACCGCTGCCACCGTTGCAAACATCAATGCCCAGAGGAAAACTTCCATCAACAAGGCGCGGTTCCCGGCAATTAATTGTTGTGTTTCGTCCAAAACGGCGTTCGGGAAACGGGCAATGATTCCGATAAAAATAATCAGAGAAATACCGTTTCCAATCCCCCTGTCATCAATTTGCTCACCAAGCCACATGATTAGAATCGTACCGGATGTAAGCGTCAGCATCGTTAACAGGCGGAACCCTAATCCCGGATGCGGCACCACTAGCAGTCCGGATTGTGTAACAGGGATATTTTCCAAAAAGACGCTTACACCATAAGCCTGCAAAGCCGCAATGAGTACTGTTCCGTAGCGCGTGTACTGCGTAATTTTCTTCCGTCCTTCTTCCCCTTCTTTCTGTAATTTCTGAAAGTAGGGCATCACTGCACCCAACAACTGAATAATAATAGATGAAGAAATGTAAGGCATAATACCGAGGGCAAAAACCGTGGCTTTTCGGAACGCCCCACCTGCGAACATATCGTAAAGTCCGAACAGCGTGTTTTGAGCTTGAAGAAAAAACTCAGACATCGCCCGTGTATCGATAGCAGGTGTCGGAACATGACCTCCGAATCGATAAACAACAAGAATCATCAAAGTAAAAAGAATCCGGCGCTTGAGTTCCGGTATCTTAAATATATTCTGGAAACTTTCAATCATAGAGTGATCGCCTTTCCACCGACAGATTCAATTTTCGTCCGAGCTGATTCACTAAATGCATGAGCCGAAATTTCAAATTTTTTCGTAATTTCTCCGTTCCCCAATATTTTTACAGGCATACTCTTTTTCCGCACCAGGCGTTTTTCATATAAAACTTCCGGCGTTACCTTTTCAATGCCCTCTAACCGTTCTAAATCAGATACGTTTACAATCTGATATTCCTTGCGGAAATGATTGTGAAATCCCCGTTTAGGAAGCCTTCGCTGGACGGGCATTTGACCGCCTTCAAACCACGCGCGAAATTTCGCCCCTGAGCGCGACCTCTGGCCTTTGTGTCCCTTGGTGGCAGTTTTGCCGTGCCCTGACCCTAAGCCACGTCCAATTCGCTTGACTTTATGTTTTGATCCGCTTGCGAACCGTAAAGATCCTAAATTCATATCATCCTCAACTTTTTCGCTAATCGACTTCTTCCACTTTCAGTAAGTGCTCAATTGATTTCACCATCCCCAGAATTGGAGGGGTTGCCTCATGTACAACTGAATCGTGCATTCTATGAATTCCCAGCGCAACCAGCGTTTTTTTCTGCTTTTTATTGCGGTCAATTGCACTGCGAACTTGCGTTATTTTCAGCTTTTTTGCCATACGTCATTAACTCCAAAATCAATTTTTTCCGACTCGGGATTCCATTCATTCATTGAATTAATCCATTAAAAACATTTCTCTTACGGAGATGCCTCGTTTCTTTGTTACGATATCTACATTTAACATGTTTTCCAGAGCATTCATGGTAGCCTTTACAACATTGTGCGGGTTTGTAGATCCCAAAATCTTCGCCAATACATCGGTAATCCCAACCGATTCCATAATGGCGCGAACAGGCCCCCCGGCGATTACACCCGTACCGGGAGATGCCGGTTTTAGAAACACACGTGCCGCACCATATTTACCGATAATCGGATGGGAAACTGTTCCCTTACCGATTTGAATGTAAACCAGGTTCTTTTTAGCATTTTCAGTGGATTTTGTAATAGCACCTGTCACCTCATTGGCTTTTCCAATTCCAATACCTACGTGGCCTTTGCCATCTCCAACAACAACAATCGCGTTGAAGCTAAATCGACGTCCGCCCTTTACCACCTTGGCGACTCGATTGATATGGACAACTCTCTCTTTTAAATCTAATTCACTGGGACTAATCCGTTCCAAAGGACCTCCTCATCACGATTAATTATCCAATCCGCAAAAGCGGATTAACACAACCAAATTGATATTCACCTCCACTGCTCTTTTGCATCGCTCGCGGAAACAAGATTCTAAAATTTCAAACCACCCTCACGGGCACCATCGGCAACAGCTTTCACGCGACCATGATAAACAAAACCGTTGCGGTCAAAAACCACAGACTCAATATTTAATTTTTTCGCGCGTTCGGCAATGGTTTTCCCAACCAATTTACTAACACCTACTTTTCCTTCTTTCTTTCGGACATCAGCCAATGTTTCTCGAATCTCT
>Ga0114934_10001728_pt1 | contig 14148 bp, 11 predicted proteins | sample 4SBtaG_2_FD_99695 | JGI IMG/M metagenome (GOLD analysis project Ga0114934, IMG submission 99695) | Deep subsurface microbial communities from Kolumbo volcano to uncover new lineages of life (NeLLi) - 4SBTROV10_white metaG | ecosystem: Environmental > Aquatic > Marine > Volcanic ... | reverse complement strand
TGATAGCCATCCCGTCCAGCGTTCGGGCAAATTGAGGGGCAACCTTCCCCAGCGCGATTCCGCCGATGATACAGAGAATAACCCATACGCTTATATAACGTTCAAAAAAGCCCATTTCTCTTCTTTCTTCCTTCATCCGTTCATCCTTTTACGGCTTCCTGAAAATGCTACATGATCGTTACCGTCTTATGCCGCTTTACAAGTTAAACAAGGGTAACTCATGATTTTGGTTTAATTCGTATGCTCAATCGCCCTACTTAATTCCTTATCATGCGCATCTATTTCATGAACTGGTCTTTCTGCCTGGGGTTATATGAGACATCGAAAACAGGAACACAGTGGGGCCGCAGACGTTCTCTGATTTTCTTTTCCATACATTCCTTGAGAAATTGGTAGGCCCCTTCCTTGTCCTCATCTATCAACACGGCAAGGAGCCGCTCCACCTCAAAAGGACCTAATTCGATCACTACATTACCCGTTAGTTTCATGGCGCTCTCCTTGTATCTTTTCATCCCTGTCCATCAAATTACCCTTTTTGTTTTTGTACTTTCACATCGAAAGGGCATGGATAATGCCTTCATCACCACTTTTAAAGGTTTTCTCATTATTATTCTATTATATCTTTATATAATAATATAACTATTTATATAAATTGTCAAGTCTTTTATGGATTTTTTTGCCCCCGGCTTATAGGCCTTTCCTGAAGTATGGCGCAATATCCTATTATGTTTATAAAACAAGTGACTGCTATCATAACTACTTCCGCCTTGATTTTATAAACAATAAGTCAATGAGCTTCGCAATATGCCTTGTCGTGTGGGAGATCCTGCGGCGCCCGTGCAGCAACGTCTATCCAAAGTAACCCCAGGGATTCTCTCCGGCCAACCTGCCTTTAGGAGTGCCATGCGAGCAATATTCACATACTCCCCGCTCTGGTAAGATTGACCAAGGATCACCTCGTCAATCATTTCGGACCCAATGCCAGCCCTTTGGATAACTTCGTTAAGCACCGGTACTGCCAGGTCATAGGCTTCGACATTTCTCAACCCCCCCCATATACCTTCCAACAGGGGTCCTGACACCACTTACGATCACCACTTCTTTCATGGAAACTCCTTTTTAAAAAAATAAGGTTCTTTCCTTATAAACGACATGACATAAAAATTGAATGTAATAAAGGTTACGATTAGAAAACGATTCATCTATTGTTACCAACCAATGCTCCCCGGAAAATCACGCTTTAAGGGATAAAATTTTTTGTAAATCCGGAACGATAAATCTAAACGGCTGGTTATTTATAGCATAATTTCCACATTTGCCTTCTTTTTTGCCTTTTTCAGCCACTCGTCCAGGCGTTTTTCTGATTCTTTCTGATAGAGTATCCGCAGAATTTCCGGCTTCACGTCTTTAAAATTACGCCCCTTTGCACGGTTAACATCCAAAACCCTGATTATATGAAAGCCGGATTTTGTTTCAATAACCTCTGAAATCGCCCCCTTTTTTAGTTTAAAGGCAACCTCTGCGATGGGCTTCATGAGATCCTTTTTCTGAAACCAACCTAAATCACTTGTAATTCTTACAAAGGGGTTACCCTTGTACTCATTCATGATAGAAGCAAAGCTTTTGCCTTTGTAAAGTTCTGCCTCAATCTTCATAATGAGGTTTTGACGCTCCAGTCGTTTCTCTTTCGATAAATCCGGAGGAACGGCAACAAATATCTGTGCAATCCTCACCTTTTCCTCCCTACCAAATTCGCCTTTATGTTTTTCATAATAGGCTTTGGCTTCCTCGTCAGAGATCGTAATATGGCTTTTGATTACAATGTTAAAGAAACGAATCCTTTCAATCCTCTGCTTCAAAGCGAGTCGATATTCTTTCACCGTTAGATCGTGTTGTTTTAGATATTCTTCAAACTTTTTGTCGCTCATATGATTTTTCTTTTTTATAGATTCATATGCAGCATTCACTTCCTTATCCGTTATGTCTCGGCCTGTTTTCTGCAACTCCCTTTTAATCAAGATCGTAGAAATCAACTGATCAAGAAAAAAATTCAAGGCACTTCGACTATTTATGTCCATCTTCCCAAATCTCCCGGGATTTTCAACCTTGAGCACCTTCGCCTCACGTTTCAAATCTGACAGGGTGATAATGTCCTCGTTCACCTTTGCCACGACACGGTCTACGATTTTTGCCTGCAACGTAGCACTTATTCCCAAAAGGAAAATAGAAGTTAAAAACAGATTTTTAAAACGGTTGCTCATTGGCATCTCCTTCATTTAATTGAGCTTTATCTTCTTTAACACATCCTTGTAAATGATAACATTGGCCCTTTTATTCAATTCCTTTAACCATCGATCCTTCTCTGCTTCCCGTTTTGCACTGATAAGCTTCCTGGCAATCTGCGGTCCTGCCTCTTTTAAACTCAAGACCTTGGCATCCTTGGCTCCTGTCAGCATGATAATATGATATCCGTAAGGCGAGCGTAAGACCTTGCTGATTTCTCCCACTTTCATTTCCCTGACAATCATAAACTCCTTAGGTAGACGGTCTTCGCGCCAATACCCCATATCTCCCCCTCGCTTACCCTCAGGGGAAATGGAGTACTGTTTCGCAAGTTCAGGAAAGTCTCCACCCTTCAACAACTTTCCACGAACCTTCTGGGCCATTTTAACGGTAGGAACGACTATCTGGGAAAAACGGTACTGCACAGGAACCTGGAATTCCTTCAGATGCGATTGATAATAATCCTTTATCTCCCTGGTCGTCACCTCTCCTACCGATCGTAAATGCTGGCGGATTACTTTCTCTATTAACAAGTCATGACTCAGGTATGTCTTCCACTCATCTAACTTTAGATGAAGCCGTTTGAGATAGTCATTGAAATCCTTTCCGTAATCTTCCGCTATCCCCTTATACACCTGGTTAATCTCTTCATCACTTACTTGTATTCCCTCTTTTGCTGCTTCTCTCAAAAGCAACTTATCCTCAATCAGTTTTCCCAAGAGAGACATCTTTAGGTCCAGGGGAGCGGGCGAATCAGGCTGGCTATTGTGTCTTGAAGGCTGAACAAGGGTTTTATAATACTTGACCAAGTCCCTCCCGGTAATTTCTGTGCCGCCAACCTTCGCAATGACCTTGCCTTTACCGAAAAAACCCTCTTTCTTATCACACGACAAAGTAAAAAAGGCCAGAAAAACAAGGGTAAGAAGCAAAATACCTTTTTTAAGATAAATCTCAATGACTCCTTTTAAAAACTTTTTCCGTCAGCCCCTGCTTTCTGAACTTTTATCACACACCACAAATTGCTTCAAGATGGAACGCACCCTGTCGGCATACGCCGGGAGCGTATCGGGCATGGCCAACCTTATGACAAGCTTTTGTAACGGCATGAGTTTATAGTGCTTTGGGTCGCCCTGCAAAAGGGAAACAAGCCGTTCCCTGTCCATTTTACATTCATTTGTGAAGCTTACTGTCAACTCATTTTCTTTTCCGTAAAGCGCACTCACACCACATCCGGTCAGCCATACCTTCAATCTCACGGCATCAAGGAGGCAGGTAGCCTCCAGCGGCAGTGGCCCGAACCGGTCTCTTAACTCTTCCTCTATAGTTGAAATCTCGCCGGCATTTTCAATATTCGAAAGCCTTCTGTAAAACATCAGGCGCAACCCCATCTCCGGGATGTATCTCTCTGGCAGAAAGGTTGAGAAGGGAAGTTTGATGTCCACGGGAGGTCTTGGCTCCTTCCACTGGCCCTTTAGCTTTTTAACCTCTTCTTCTATGATTCTCGTATACAGTTCAAATCCAAGCTCTGCAATTCGTCCCGATTGTTTCCGCCCCAGCAGGTCTCCCCCGCCCCGCATGTTCAAATCCATCAAAGAGAGTTTAAATCCCGACCCCAGGCCTGAAAATTCCTGAAGGCTTTGTAGCCTTTTGATCGCCTCTTTTGGCAGAATGGCGCGGTGGGGAATTAGAAAGTAAGCATAGGCTTGCCTGTCAGATCGTCCAATACGCCCTCTCAACTGGTAAAGTGTGGACAGGCCAAACTGCTCGGCATGATTGACGAAAAGGGTGTTAACATTCGGAATATCCACCCCTGACTCGATAATGGTGGTACAAACAAGTACATCAATCTGACGATGCATGAATGCAAGCATGATTTCCTCAAGGGCATTCTCATCCATCTGGCCATGGGCAAACGTAACCTTCGCCGAGGGCGCCAGTTCCTGGATAAGCTGTGCCATCTTCGGAATCGTCTTGACCCGATTGTGGACGAAGAAAACCTGACCACCACGGGAAAGTTCGCGCTCAATTCCCTCCTCGATAATATTCTTTCTGAACCGTGAGATTTTCGTCACGATGGGTAGACGTGCCCTCGGAGGTGTGTTTATTAAACTCAAATCCCTCAACCCGGCAAGAGACATCTGAAGGGTTCTTGGAATAGGCGTTGCGGTCAACGTCATGACATCTACCGTGCTGGAGAGCTTTTTTAGAATCTCTTTGTGCGTCACACCGAAACGATGCTCTTCGTCGATAATCAGAAGGCCCAGGTCCCGAAATTTAATATCCCTCTGAAGCAGACGATGTGTGCCTATCACAATGTCCACTGTGCCCTTCGCAAGGTCCGCGACAACCGCCTTTTGTGTGGCCATGCTCCTGAAGCGGCTCAAGAGCTCAACCCGAACGGGATAAGGGGAAAAACGCTCTGAAAAATTGACATAATGCTGCTCAGCAAGAACGGTCGTGGGCACAAGAACCGCTACCTGCTTTCCTTCCATTACCGCTTTGAAGGCCGCCCGCATCGCCACCTCTGTCTTTCCAAACCCCACATCCCCACAAACAAGCCGGTCCATGGGCATATCCGCAGTCATGTCCCGGAAGATATCCTCAATGGCCCTTTGCTGGTCAGGAGTTTCCTGATATGGAAAAGAGGCTTCAAACTCCTTTAACCCCTCAGTCGCTTTCCCGAATGCAAAGCCCTTCACGGCCTTTCTAATGGCATATAATTCGAGAAGCTCCCTTGCTATCTTTGCCACATCCTCACGGAGCCTCATCTTTTTCCTATCCCAGGAGGTAGAACCAAGGGTATCCAGTGGCGGGGGGGTATCTCCGGAACCTATGTAGCGCTGAATGCGATCCAGCCTATCAATGGGTACAAAGAGTTTGTCCCCTTTTGCATACTCCATCTGCAGAAACTCACCTAACTTGCCAAGGACATCCACATGTTTGAGCCCCCGGTAAACGCCGATCCCATAATCCAAGTGAACAAGGGGATCTCCCTCCTTAAACATTGCGAGATCGGAAATCTGGATGCCTTCTCCTTTTGCCTTTGGTTTCCTGAATGGCACTCCCCAGGGACGCATGCGTGACAGGACAGCGAACCTGAGATTAGGAAACGCAACCCCCTCCGGGATTTCCACCTTTACCACTCCCCCATATCTTCCCCTGTTATCTTCAATATCAAGAGAGGGTAAAACAGGCAGTGCCATATTCCTTGACATCAATTCTTCCTGAAAACGTTCTATCCTCTTCTTCGAAGGTTCAGCAATCCAGATTTCATACCCCTCATCACGCAACCGGCAAGCCTCTTTCACCATCACGGCATCCGGCCACGATGCCTGCCTGAGGTCTTTCACGTCCTTCGGCTGAAAAGGTCCCCCATCAAGAGACGATATGGAACGCAATGCCCTTTTACCTGTAAGGGCCAGTCCGAATGCAACGGAGGGGTGCCTCTCCATCTCCTCATCAACCTCCTCCGGAGAAAGAAAGAGTTTCTCAGGATCCGGAAAAAGCGGTAATGAGCCGCTCACCTTTTCATATTGCCTTTGAATAGTTTCATAAGCCCTTGCAAGATTTGAGCGGCATTCCTCTGCATCCCATATCAGGATCGGCGTTTCTCTTGAAAGATAAGAAAAGAAGTTGGTATTCAGATCAAAAAAATAAGGGCTCAACCAGAGACGGTTTTCAATGGAATCTCCAGAAGACAGGGCCCGCACAAACCTCCGTATCTCCTTTTTCCCCTCTCTTGATACCTTTAGTGAATACAGTTTCCGTTGTATATCTGTGAAGGGTGCCTGCGGATACATTTCCTGAGCCGGGCTAATCTGATAACTATCAATTATTTGCGTGGAGCGCTGCGTAGAGGGATCGAACAATCGCAACGTTGCAATCTCGTCGCCTTCAAGTTCTATCCTGACCGGGGCTTCCTCCACGGGCGAAAAGAGATCAATCACCCCTCCTCGTACCGAGACATCGCCGGGAAGCTCCGCCGATGCACTTCTCGTATACCCTCTGAGAAACAGCTCCTCGAGAAACCTGTCCCTGTTAAGTTGCATTTGCAAAGATAAAATCATGAAACTGCTGCGGTAGCCCTCGGGTTCCACCAACCTGATCAAAAGGGCATCGAGAGTCGTCAGAAGGGCCACATGTACGCCATTCATAAGAGAAAAAAGGCCTTTAATGCGCATGGACGAAACCTTCGGGTGTATCCATTCATCCATATATGGGGTCAGCTCCCAGGAAGGGAAGCGCATAATTCTGGATGATTCCGGCAAGGCAAAAGGCGCACCCATCAACTTACTGATGGATAACATATCCCTTGCGACCCGATCACGAGTCTTGATGTCCGGAAGGACTATCACCACAGGCTTTTTAGAAAAAGCAAACAGGCCAAAGGCAGTGATAGAGCGAGCAATTCCATGGGTTCCCGTCAATTGAACCGATTCATGGGAAAGCAAGGAATCATTAAGATATTCTATCTCCTTAACCAGGCCTCTTGAACCCCTTCGGCTGCCTGTAGTTTCGAGGTCCTTCATCTGCGTACCCGACAATCGTACCTTCATATCCATTATTAGAAAATTTTATATGATACAAGAAAAATCGGCAAGCCTTTATCCCTATCAACGAATCATACCAAATTGCTGCCCCCCCACGTATTGCATCCAGTGATAAAATCTGGTTAAAACAAGGTAAATCTAAAAAAGAAAGGAAAACGGATGAATTTTTATGCCTGGATTATCCTCACTGCACTTCTCTTTGAATTCTTCCTCAATCTCGCTGCGGATATCCTGAACCTGAAAACCCTGACTCCTGAGCTTCCGAAGGAATTCACGGGCTTTTACGATAAGGCAACCTACCGGAAATCCCAGGAGTACACACAGGTGAAAACCAGATTCGGAATCGTGACCTCCATCGTGCAACTCACCGCAACATTGATTTTCTGGTTCTGCGGGGGTTTTAACGCCATGGATATCCTCGTGAATTCCTGGCATCTGAACCCAATAATCACAGGCTTGTGCTACATCGGCATCCTCCTGCTTATGCTCTCACTATTCAATCTCCCGTTCAATATCTACAGCACCTTTGTTATCGAGGAACGTTTCGGCTTCAATAAAACCACACCAAGGACATTCATCCTGGACATTGTGAAAGAATTGGGGCTCGCTGCCCTTTTAGGCGGTCCGCTTTTGGCAGGAATTCTGACGTTTTTCCAGTACACGGGCTCTTATGCATGGCTCTACTGCTGGATCATCTCGACTGCCTTCATCCTTTTCGTTCAGTTCATCGCTCCCACGTGGATCATGCCGTTGTTCAATAAATTCCAACCCCTGAAAGAAGGCGCGCTGAAAAACCGGATCATGGAATATACCCGATCCGTAAAATTTCCACTTGGCGGCATATTCGTTATGGACGGCTCAAAACGCTCCACCAAATCCAACGCATTTTTCACTGGGTTTGGAAAAAACAAACGGATTGTCCTCTACGATACGCTCATCGAAAAACACACGGCAGATGAGCTTTTATCCATCCTCGCCCACGAAATCGGACACTACAAAAAGAGGCATATCCTGATAGGCATGATCATTAGCATCCTTCACATGGGCGTAATCTTTTTTCTGATCTCAATCTTTCTCACACACAGGGGACTCTACGACGCCTTTTATATGCAACGCATGTCGGTTTATGCAGGGCTTATCTTCTTTGGGATGCTCTATTCCCCGGTTGAATTAGTGTTGTCATTCTTCATGAATATGCTGTCCCGACACAATGAATACCAGGCAGACCGTTTTGCTGTTGAAACCACGCGTCTAACCGACGCATTTGTCACTGCCCTGAAAAAGCTAAGCGCCCACAACCTGTCCAACCTTACTCCCCATCCCTTTTATGTCTTCCTACACGCGTCCCACCCACCCGTTCTGAAAAGGATTTCGAGCGTTAAAATAACAACGGCTTCGTAAAAAGCAAAAAATACCTAACCCAAAACAGGCAAGCCAATTTCATGACTTTAATCCCAGCACCCCGTAAAATTTAGGTGGGTCTCACTGTTACAACCATTTTGGGACAACACAGGTGTAAATTTAATAAGTATGGTGCCCCCAGAATTCAACGCATGCCGTGGAAACGAACGAATCGTACGATCCGATTCACATAGGAACGCTTGGTGTGTATGGAGTAATGGTGCAGACGGAGTACTTGGAGCACCTCGTCGAGGAGTTTTGGCTGTTGACTTTTCGTCGCGTCAGGCATATAATATGTATGTGTTGGTGCTCTGAGATCGCTAATAATAGGCATCGGGCAAAACTGCCCGAAAACAAGGCTAATATATAATTATCAGGGCAGGATGCCAAGTTAATCAATGGTTGGGCGGCAACGATAATGACGTCTTGGACTTAGTAGAGCCTTCCGAGGTGGATCTCGCTAAGTTCGCAATGCCGCCCATTTTGGGGTAAAATCGAAGATAGGCGATGAGGCTCGCCTTTCTAACTGCCCTTCGGGCTAATAGCCTCTACAGGAGCTTCGCTTCTGTGGAGGCTATTTATTTTTTTGAGATTGCGCGATGCCAGATAACCGTTCACCTTCTCCGTCACGGCTGTTCTTTTGCCCGCGTTGCCGTCAGCCTTTTGCACGGATTGAAATGTGTCCGACCTGTAACGTGCTCGCTAACGCAGATGCTGTCACTTATGTTGAAAGATTACTGGAAACCGTCCTCTCTGCCGAAACCTATCGTGCTGCGATGGCCGTGGACGTGCTGATCCGGCGGTTGCATGAGCCGCGCACCATCGTACCCCTCACCCTGTTGCTGGCGCGGAAGAACGATCCCGCGGCGCAGGTGTTGGGAGCACGCGGGCTGGGCCGGCTGCGGGCAGAATCTGCCGTTCCCGCGTTGGCAGCGCTCTTACTGGACGAAAGCCGACCTTACGTCGCACGCGTGGCCGCGGCCGAGGCGTTGGGACAGCTTGGCGGACAGGAGGCCCGCCAAGCGCTGCAACAGGCGACACAAAGCCCGCGCTCCAGCGTGGCCGCGGCTGCCCTTCGCACACTGGACACACTGCGTGAAGCAGAACAGGAGAGATCGTCATGACGTTTCGCAGCATCCTGTGCGATAGCGCAGGCATTCAACGAGAGGCAACCGATCAGCCTGCCTTTTTCGGGGATCTCAACCTGGACCAGGTGATAGACGAGATTACGGCCCGGAAAGAGGAATACAACCTGAAACCCTTCTTTTACAGGCCCCTTCGCGATGTGGAGAACATCCGCTATCGCCAGGAAGTGATGCGCGACCTGGAAAACGCCACCCTGATGGCGTTTATCGAAGCCTTTGCCGAGAAGATGAGCATCGTGCGCCGCTACCTGGCCCTGGTCGAAAAACTGGACTATGACTATCACAAGAAAGGCTGGTTTCTGGAGGCCATGCTGGTCTATTGCGATGCAGTGACCGAGTTGGTGGACAACCAGAGCCAGGCGGACCTGCGTTCCCGCGGCCTGCAGGCGTTCCGGGAATACTTGGGAAACTATGTCCGCTCGCCGGAATTCGAGTCGCTGAAGACAGAAGCGCAACAGGTCAAAGCACGGTTGGGAGATGTAAAGTACTGTGTAATCATCAACAGCGGTCGGTTCAGCGTGCGAAAATACGAAGGGGAGACGGACTACAGCGTAGAGACCGAGAAAGTCTTCGAGAAGTTCAGACAGGGCGCCGTCAAAAACTATCTGGTCGATATTGGCGAGAGAGCAGGCATGAATCACATCGAGGCCAAGATCCTCGAGTTCGTCGCCCGGCTGTTCCCCGAGCCGTTTGCTGCGCTCGACCGGTTTTGCAGCAGACACGCCCGATTCGTGGATGAAACCATCTGCACCTTCGACCGCGAGATTCAGTTTTACGTTGCCTATCTGGAGTTCATTGCCGACATCAGGCGCAAGGGGTTGCCCTTTTGCTATCCCGAGGTGAGTACTACCGGTCGCCAGGAATTCGTCCGGGAGGCGTTCGACCTGGCGCTGGCCCACGCCTTGCGTTACACCAAAAAGCCGGTCGTCTGCAACGACTTTTACCTGCAGGAGCCGGAGCGCATCATCGTGGTCTCCGGCCCGAATCAGGGCGGCAAGACCACCTTCGCCCGCATGTTCGGTCAGTTGCACTACCTGGCCGCCTTGGGCTGTCCCGTACCGGGCCGGGAAGCCCGCCTGTTCCTGCCCGATCAAATCCTTACGCATTTTGAACGCGAGGAGGACATCCGCAACCTGCGCGGCAAACTGGAGGACGACCTGGTACGCATTCACGAGATCCTCGCCCGTGTTACACCCCACAGCATCCTCATCCTGAACGAAATTTTCGCCTCCACAACTCTGGAAGACGCACTTTTTCTGAGCAAGCAAATCATGGGCCGCATCATGGCGCTGGACGCCCTCTGCGTGTGGGTCACCTTCATTGACGAGTTGTCTCGTTTGGGCGAGAAGACCGTCAGCATGGTCAGCACCGTGTCGCCTGAAAACCCGACCATCCGGACGTTCAAGATTGTCAGAAAATCTGCCGATGGGCTGGCCTATGCCCTCTCCATTGCTCAAAAGCACGGCCTGACGTACGAGCAAATCAAGGAGCGTATCCAATCATGAAGGTTTTCCTGCTGTACCCCGACCGGGATTTCGATCCCGAGCAGCCGCTTCCTCCCCATACCGATAACGTGGTGCAGGACCTGGAGTTGAACACGCTGTTCAGTGCCATGGCCCAGGGCGATGCCTTCGTGTTCGATGTGGTCAAACGCGTCATTCTGTCGGGCTTAGAGGATCTGCGAGCGATCCGTTACCGGCAGGACATCCTCAGGGATTGTCTGAAAAACACGCAGGTGATCCGGGAGATCTACCAGATTCCGATCCGGGCCCAGGAGAGCAAACGCAAGCAGTGGCTGGGCATCTTTGGCGTACATTATCCCAGCAACATCCTGACCAGTGGTAGAAACATGCTTGAGGTATACTTTGGCTTTCTCAAAGAGTTGAGAGGTATTGTCGATACCCACGTGCACAAGTTCGAATCAGAGGGTTTTCGACGCTTTTTCGCCATGATTCAGAAGGAACTGGATGAAGAGTACCTGGCCACGGTTGCCCATCATCTCAAAGTGCTTGCATTCCGCGGCGGCGTTCTGGTGAGTGCGAAACTGGGGAAAGGCAACGAAGGGACGAACTATGTCCTTCGCAAACCCAACGCAGATGACCGGAATTGGGTGGCGCGTCTTCTTCCCCGGCGATCCCCTGCCTATTCCTTTAAACTTCATCCCCGAGACGACCACGGGGCGAGGGCTCTGGGAGAGTTGAAAGACCGGGGACTCAACCGGGCTGCCAATGTTGTCGCTCAGGCTGCTGAGCATGTAGAAAGCTTCCTCCACGTCTTGCGGTGGGAACTGGCTTTCTACATCGGTTGTCTGAATCTGGCCAAGACACTCGACGATCTGGGCGAGCCCATCACGTTTCCTGAGCCTGCACCGGCCGACGAACGTGTGCTGTCGGGCCGGGGACTGTACGACGTCACCCTGGCACTGACCATGGGACAGAAGGTGGTCGGGAACGATATCGCGGGTGATGGAAAAGACCTGGTGATGATTACGGGCGCCAACCAGGGAGGCAAATCTACCTTCCTGCGCAGTATTGGACTGGCGCAGTTGATGATGCAATGTGGCATGTTTGTGCCGGCGCAATCCTTCTCCGCTAACCTGTGTCGCGGTCTGTTTACGCACTTCAAACGGGAAGAGGACGCCTCCATGCAAAGTGGAAAGTTCGATGAAGAACTGGGACGCATGAGCGCCATTGTGGACGCCCTTACCCCCAACGCGATGGTCCTGTTCAACGAGTCCTTTGCCGCCACGAACGAGCAAGAAGGCGCGGAAATCGCCCGGCAAGTTGTCCGCGCCCTGCTGGAACGGCGCATCAAGGTGTTTTTCGTCACCCACCTCTACGAATTCGCACGCCGTTTCCTGGAGCAGGACAACGTGCTCTTCCTGCGCGCGGAACGGAAACCCGACGGCACACGCACGTTCAAGCTCATTGAAGGGGAACCGTTGCCCACCAGTTATGGCCCGGATCTGTATCACAGGATATTCGAAATGAGAACCGTTCCGGACGAGGCGGAGAAAAGGTGAATACCCCTCTCTGCCTATAATGATTGGGCACTCAGCCCATGATAAATTAATGTAGAAAGAAGAAGGTGAGAAAGGAAAATAGCGGTGATGGATACAAGAAAGAGAGAAGAGACTATGGTTGAGCTTAAGCAGCTGCCATGATGCCCAGGGGTTCTCGGGGTGGAGGGGAGCGTAGCGACCCGTAGCGGAGAGAGCCCCTGACGCCGACCGTTTGGGGTAGTTCCACTGTTGGGGAATAAGAGACCGGACCCGGAAGTACCGGCAAAGGCACAAAGAAGGGGATTCTCAGCACGATACAAAAAGAAGATCATAGATGAAGCCGATGCCTGCAAAGGCAAGCATGGTGCTATGGGCGCCCTGTTGAGACGTGAGGGTCTGTACTCATCCCATCTCACCACGTGGCGAAAACAACGGGAGAAAGGGAAACTGGACGGCCTGGCACCGAAGAAGCGTGGCAGGAAGGCCAAGCCCATTAATCCCCTTGCCCGGAGAGTCAGGGAGTTGGAGAGCGAAACCAGAAGGTTACAGAAGCAGTTGGATAAGGCTGAAACCATTACCTCATTCCAAAAAAAACTCTCGGAGATCTTGGGGATCTCCCTGGATCAAAAGGAAAGCGCCGAGACATGCTGATGGCTGCAACAGAAAACCTTGCCGGAGCTCTTGGTGTTGCTCCTGCCTGTCAAAGCATGGGAGTGGCTCGTTCGACACTGTACTTCCAGCGCAGGGAGCTGCAGGAACCAAAGCCCAGGCCAAAACCAGCACGGGCACTCACTGATGGGGAAAGGCAAAAAGTTCTTGATGAACTCCATGGTGATCGCTTTGAGGACAAGTCTCCTGGAGAGGTTTGGGCGACCCTGCTGGATGAGGGAACGTATCTCTGTTCAGAACGGACCATGTATCGAATCCTGGCAGATAATCAAGAAGTGAAAGATCGACGCAACCAACTGAGACACCCTGAGTATAAAAAACCTGAACTATTGGCGGAAGGCCCTAACGAAGTGTGGAGCTGGGATACAACGAAGCTGAGGGGACCGGTCAAGTGGACCTATTTTACCTCTATGTAATTCTGGATATCTTCAGCAGGTATGTTGTGGGATGGATGGTGGCCCCGAGGGAAACCGCCACTCTGGCACAAAAGCTGATCAGGGAGAGCTGTAAGAAACAGGAGATAGATCCGGGGCAGTTGACCATCCATGCGGATCGGGGATCTCCGATGATTGCGAGGACTACGGCACAACTTTTTGTGACCTTGGGTATCAACAAATCCCACAATCGGCCCCATGTATCTGACGATAACCCCTATTCTGAGAGCCAGTTCAAAACCTTGAAGTATTGTCCCGGGTTTCCGGATCGATTTGGCTCTTTACAGGACGCTGTGGCATTTTGCAGGTTTTTCTTTACCTGGTACAACACCGAGCATCGGCATAGTGGAATCGGCATGTTGACTCCTGAAGTAGTCCATTATGGACTGGCAAAAGATGTGGTCGAATCCTGGAAAAAGGTGCTTGAGGCAGCCTTTAAGGCCCATCCAGAACGGTTTGTAAGAGGTGTTCCATCGCCTCCTGCTTTGCCAGGGGCGGCATGTATCAACCCTCCTGTAGAACTATCGAGGAACAGAAAAGTGCTACAGTAATTTTTAACAGCGAGTGTCCAAAAGTTGTTGACTATAGTGGACCCCAAAAATGGGACAATATGGTAAAGTGAGGATGACCGATTTGAGAAAGGGGGTCCAAAGTGGGAAGAAGGA
>Ga0114934_10001727_pt1 | contig 14159 bp, 10 predicted proteins | sample 4SBtaG_2_FD_99695 | JGI IMG/M metagenome (GOLD analysis project Ga0114934, IMG submission 99695) | Deep subsurface microbial communities from Kolumbo volcano to uncover new lineages of life (NeLLi) - 4SBTROV10_white metaG | ecosystem: Environmental > Aquatic > Marine > Volcanic ... | reverse complement strand
TTTATGAAAATTGGCAAACAAAATTTATCGAATAATGTTTCTATTAAGGATATTAATCTTGAAATTTTTGAGGACGACTACATCGACCTAAGCGAAATCATGCCTGATCGCATCTTTGAAGAAGATTTAGAGGATGATTTAGATGATGATGTTGACGAACTTGACTTTAATAGTCTTAATCAATAATTTAACCAAATAATCGGAGATACCAACATGACTAAAAAAAATGAATTGGATTTTGACAAAGTCTTAAGTAAAAATTTAACACGAAGAGATTTTTTAAAAGGCGGCACACTAGCGTTTGGCGCATCAGCCTTTGCTTTGTCAACTGGAACCGCATCAATGCTTGTATCGCAATCTGCTAAAGCAGGTTTTTGGCAAGGCAATGATGCTTTACTTGATTTCAAACCTGTGTCAGCCAATATCTTGGACACAATCACAATCCCAAGCGAATTTGATTGGCATCGTGTAGTAAGTTGGGGAGATCCAATTTTTCCAAATGGATCTTGGTTTAATCATTACACACGTGGTGATGCCAAATCTCAGTCTTTAGCTTTTGGCGACAACACTGATGGTATGGATATATTTACCAAGGATAGCCGCACAATTTTAGCTGCCAATAATGAATACATTAATAAGTCAATCTTTTATAACAATAGAGACTCAAAATTACCTGAAAATGCCGATGATATTGCAAAAGGAAAGGCGGCACACGGTGTTAGCGTTGTAAAATTGGTGCAGAAAAAAGGTAAATGGCAGGTCCAAAAAAATTCAGAGTTTAATCGTAAAATTACTGCAGACTCGCCAATGGAAATCACTGGTCCTGCTAAAGGGCATGCATTAATGAAAACCCAAGCAGATCCAACTGGAACAAAATCTCTTGGCACTTGGAACAATTGCGGTAATGGAAAAACACCATGGGGAACTTACTTGACCTGTGAGGAAAATTTTAACGGTTATTTTTCTAGTAGCGATCCAGCACTAGAATTAACTGATGAGTTTAAGCGCTACGGCATTAAGCATAAAGATCGTGGATACGGTTGGGGACAATATGATGAACGCTTTGATATTTCTAAGCACCCAACCGAACCTAATCGTGCAGGTTTTATTGTTGAGATTGATCCTCTTGATCCAAACTCAACACCGAAAAAACGCACTGCATTAGGTAGATTTAAGCACGAAAATGCTGAAGTTGTTGTAGCCACTAATGGGCATGTTGTGGTGTATTTAGGTGATGATGAGCGCGGTGAATACCTCTATAAGTTTATTTCAAAAAATAAATACTCAAGGCATGAAAACAACCAAAATATACTGGACGATGGAGATTTATACGTAGCCAAGTTTAATGACGATGGGTCAGGAAAATGGCTGCATTTAACACCTGAGTCAACTGGTATGGCCTCTAAGGCCGAAATTTGTATCAATACAAGAATGGCAGCCTCTGCTGTTAAAGCCACTACAATGGATCGACCAGAATGGGTTGCGGCACATCCTCACAAGGCTGAAATATACTGTGCCTTAACAAACAACAAAAATCGTGGCATAAAACCTAATGCTGGTGGCGACGCCACCTCAGTTGATGCAGTAAACCCAAGAAAAGGAAATAAATACGGTCAAATTGTTCGCTGGAATCCTCTTAACAATGATCACACATCAAGTCAATTTAATTGGGATTTATTTGCACTAGCTGGAAACCCTGAAGTGCATAAAAACAACTTAAAGTCTGGATCAAATAATATTACTAAATTTAACATGTTTAATTCACCTGATGGATTGAAGTTTGACTCTAAAGGTGGACTTTGGATTCAAACCGATGGCAAATACTCAAATAAAGATGACTTTGCCGGAATGGGTAATAATCAAATGTTATTGGGTAATCCAGAAACTGGAGAAATTAAACGCTTTTTAGTCGGTCCTAAAGAGTGTGAAGTGACAGGTTTGACTTGGAGTGATGATAAAAAAACCATGTTTGTTGGTATACAACACCCGGGTGAGAAGGGTTACTCTAATTTTCCTGGCGGAGCTGGTACAGCACCTAGGTCTACCGTTATTGCAATTACACGCAAAGATGGCGGAGAAATGGGCTAATAGGTCTATAACTACATACATAAAAAGCTGAGCTATCTTTTATCTCAGCTTTATTTACAATTTTAATTAAGGAAAATGTTATGAAAAAACAGATAATAACTATTGCTGCATTGGCAACAATGAATAGTGCAGTCGCACTTGCAGATGGTAAGATTTTATTATACAAAGCAGATGGAACTTATATTGATACTGCCAATGTTGGTAATCTACCAGACAGTATTGCTTTCTCAGCAAAGGGTAATACCATTGTTAGTGCCAATGAAGGCGAACCAAGTGATGATTATACAAACGATCCACAGGGCTCTATTAGTATTATAAATTTAAACAACAACTACACGGTAAACAAAGTAACCACATTAGGCTTTGATACAATCAATATCCCGTTAGGTGTACGTATTAAACCTGGAGCTAGTGTTGCGAATGATCTTGAACCTGAATATGTCACTATTAGTAAAGATGATTCAAAAGCTTGGGTTAGCTTGCAAGAGAATAATGCTATGGCCATTGTCAATCTTGACAGAAATCGGATTGATTCTGTAGTAGATTTAGGGCGTGTAGATCTGTCAACTCGACGTATTGATATTTCTGATGATGGTCTTGCCAATCCAACTAATGCACCTAAAGGATTATTTGCACTTTATCAGCCAGACACACTGGCCACATATCAGGCGTTAGGTAAAGATTATGTGGTTAGTGCTAATGAGGGGGATGATAGAGAATATAGTGCATGGGAAGATTACGAAAAATTAAAAAAATTAAAAAACCAATTGCCTGAAAAGTTCAAATCATTACTAAATTCAAAATCAAAAAAGTTACGCGTTCTTAAAGATATGGGATTAGAAAATGATCAATATCAGTCTTTATATTTAGCTGGAACACGATCTTTCTCTATTCGTGATGAATATGGCAATCTAGTGTTTGACTCTGGTTCAGAATTTGAAGATTACTTGGCAGAAAATATGTCAAAAAGGTTCAATACACGTGTTGACGATACTAATGATAAAGACGATATTAGAGAGTTAAAAGATGAAAATATAGCATTTGAAATGATTGGCGATACTGCTTATTTTTGGGAGGGTGTTGATGCTAGAAGTTTAAAAAAAGGAGTCGAACCAGAAGCTTTAGCGCTTGCTGATATCAACGGCAGAACGTTTGCTTATATTGGTCTTGAAAAACAAGGTGGATTTTTTGTTTATGATGTATCAAGCCCCGCTTCAAGCGAAATGATTGAGTATGTAAATGACATTGAATATAACAGTCTTCCAAGTAAATCTGGTGATTTGGCGCCTGAAGGCATGGTTACATTCGTACAAGATAGTAAACATTACTTGGCAATAGCTAATGAACTCAGCTCTACTGTATCAATCTATCGTCTGGCTAATGTAACAGGCAAGGCTACCAAAATAACCAGCCTAAAAGTAGGGGGTTTTGACCAAGGTGCAGCAGAAATTTTAGACTATTGGAACGGCCAACTATTTGTTACAAACGGAGAAACTAAAACCATCGATGTTATCAATATAGAAGATACGAGTAAACCATTTGTTTCTAGCAAGATTGATTTTTCTAAGCATGGCAGTAAGTTACAAAGTGTGAGTGTAAACCAGGCAGGTATTGTGGCAATTTCAATTAAATAAGAGGTATTATTTATTTTGAACTAAAAGCGCAGAGAAACCTGCGCTTTTTTTTATGTCATTTAATCAAAATAAATCAGTTCAAATCCATATTTTGAAAGTGTGGTTGCTTCTATCTCTAAATCTAATTGGGTAAGCGTATGCTTGTTAATCCAATCTACATCAAAAAATAACATGATTTGATTATCTTTAGCGCTGACAGTTGGTAATTTATGGTTGTTTCTATCTCTAAACAGTAATACCGATATTCTCAAGATAATAATCAAACGATATAGAATTATTGTATTTTTTGTCATTTGAAAGCTGTCGATTAATGTTTCAGGTATTTTCTTCTTATGTGAAAGAATCAATAAAGCCAATATTTGCTGTTCTGTTTGTGAAAACCCTGCCATATCAGTATTTTCTATTAAGTATGCAGAATGTTTTTGAATGCGTTTATGAGATATAGTGCTGCCGATTTCGTGAAGAAGTGCCGACCAATAAAGCAATTTTCTACAATCAAAGCTTGAACTGCTTATACTCCAACTGCCTGAAACCTGATCATAAAATGCAATTGACGCTTTTGCAACGTTTTTTAGGTGGGTTATGTCTTGATTGTATTTACTTAAAATCCCCTTAACGGTTTTTTCACGTACATCTTCTTTTTCTATGCGACCAATCATTTCATAGATTAACCCTTCTCTCAAAGAGTAAGAAGAGGTGAACATTTTATTGATTTTAAGAGATTTAAATGCTGCATATAGCACTGCAAAGCCACCTAATATTACAGGAATTCTATTCTTTTTTAAACCGTGTATATTAATCTGATCCACATGTTCAAAATATAACAAGGCCTGTTTTATTTTTTTTAAATCTTCAAAAGTAATGGGCGATAATTTACCGTGAAGTTCACGCACAATACTGGTAATTGATTTGATTGTACCTGATGATCCAATAGCAACATTCCAATGACTTGAGTTTATTTTTTCCTTGTGTGGCAATAGCTTTAATTGACAATGTTGGATCGCTTTATTGAGTCGCTTTTGGTTGATACAACCATCGGGAAAAAACTTATTGGTAATGGTTACGCAACCCATTTCTAAACTATTTAAGCTGCCTTGTTCAAAATGCCTGCCAACAATAAATTCTGTTGATCCGCCACCAATATCAATCACTAATCTTTTGTCATGCTCATCTTCTAGGCTATGAGAAACACCCAGGTATATCAGTCTTGCCTCTTCAAAGCCTGATATGACTTCTATATCATGATCCAGAGCTTTTGAGGCTTGCTTGATAAACTCACCACTTTTTGACAAACTTCTTAATGTATTAGTGCCAACAATCCTAATATTTTTCTTTGGCACTGTTTTTAGTCGCTGAGAGAAGCGCTCTAAACACTCTAAAGCTTTTCTTCTTACAGAATCTGAAAGTCTATTTTTTTTATCAAGTCCACTTGCAAGACGAACAACTTCAACATGCTTATCCACAACTTTGATTTGATGATGTGCATATTCCACAACAATAAGGTGGAAGCTATTCGACCCAAGATCAATTGCAGCATAATAATTAGACTTAGTACTCATACAACGTTTAACAGATTGTTTTTCTCTACAGTATAGTTATATTTGTTTGTTTTTAACTAATTCAATTCAAAAACATTGATGACTGTAACATTTATGTAATAGAGTTTACTTAAAATTAATTAATTAACTTTACCAATTTTGTATATGGATAACCAATTTATTAATCGCGAATGTAGCATGCTAGAATTCAACTCAAGGGTGTTGGAAAGGGCGAGAAATCATCAACTACCGATCCTCGAAAGACTTAGATATCTTTGTATTTCAAGTGGCAACATGGATGAATTTTTTGAAGTTCGAATTGCGCTATTAAAGGAAATGGATAAAACTAGTGGTCTATTAACAGTACCTGACCAAATGCCTCCTGCCAAAGTTTTAGAAAACTTATATAAAAAAACTCATCAATTAATCTCTGAACAATACGAGGTATTAAATGACATAATTACTCCAGAGCTTGATAAAAATGACATCCACATCTCCCATCGAGATGAGTGGAATGAAGAGCAAAAACAATGGGCTGAGCGGTTTTTTAAAGAAAATTTAGCGCCAGTATTAAGCCCAGTGGGTGTTGATCCTGCGCATCCTTTTCCCAAAGTTGCCAACTCAGCATTGCACTTTTTGATTACATTAAAAGGTCAAGATGCTTTTGGCAGATCAATCAAGAACGCTGTACTTCAAGTGCCGAGATCGTTACCAAGAGTCATTGAAATTCCAGAAGATATCCGACAATACAAATACAATTTTGCGTTTTTATCAACTATTATTCATGCGCATATAGATAAGATATTTCCGGGAATGAAAGTAACGGGTTGTTTTCAATTTCGACTAACCAGAAATACTAATTTATTTTTAGACGAAGAGACAACTCACGACTTATTGCCAACTATTCAAGATGAATTACACACTAGAGGTTTTGGCGACGAAGTTAGGCTTGAGATTGTTGATCAAGCACCCGATAATGCAATTGATTTTTTACTTGAGCAATTTAATCTAAATGAAAACGACTTGTATCGAGTTAACGGACCAGTTAATCTTTATCGTCTGTCTTCGATTGTGGATCTAGTTCAAGACTACACACTAAAGTTTAAGCCATTTAGGCAAAAACTGCCTAGCGTATTGTATGCTTGTGGTGCAAGACAGAAAAAACAATCTATGACAGGCTCAATTTTTAACTGTATTAAACAAGCAAAACAGATACTTTTGCATCATCCATATCACTCGTTTTTTCCAGTTTTGGAGCTATTAAGACAAAGTGCAAAAGACAGTAAAGTGTTGGCGATACGTATGACACTCTATCGTACCGGTGCCAGCTCTCCAATTGTTGATCATTTAGAATTGGCGTCACGCTCTGGAAAAGAGGTAACTGTTATCATTGAACTTAAAGCAAGATTCGATGAAGATGACAACATCTCTGTAGCCAAACGCTTGCAACGTGCTGGCGCAAAAGTTGTTTATGGTGTCATGGATCACAAGACACATGCAAAGATGCTACTGGTTATAAGAAAAGAGCGGAATAAGCTTAAATACTACCACCATATGGGTACTGGCAACTATCATAATGTCACTGCAAAAATATACACTGATATTGGCATTCTTTCAAATGATAAGGCAATTGGTAAGGATATCTATAAAATTTTCCAGCAATTAACCTCATTGGTTTCAACTAAAGGACTTGAAAAATTATTGCAATCCCCATTTACACTTAAAAAAGGCATTATCAATAAAATTAATAGAGAAATCGAACATGCCAAAAATGACAAACCTGCACGTATTATTGGAAAAATGAACGGCCTACAAGAGCCCGATGTTATCAATGCTCTTTATGACGCTTCAAAAGCTGGTGTTAAAGTTGATTTAATTGTTCGAGGTATTTGCTGCCTAAGGCCCGGCGTTAAAGGATTAAGCGAAAATATTACCGTACGTTCAATTATTGGTCGTTTTTTAGAGCATCCACGAATTTATTATTTTCAAAATGATGATGACAATGAACTTTGGTGTTCAAGTGCTGATTTAATGCATAGAAATCTGAATAGACGTATTGAAACAGCGTTTCCAGTTGAAAACCTTGATATTAAAAAACGGATTATTGAGGAAGATCTTAATTATTTCTTAAAAGATAATTCTGAAGCGTGGTTGTTAAATTCAGATTCGACTTATACGCACTTGCAGCCAAAAAATAATGAAAAATTATTTAGCGCCCAGCAAACACTTATCAATAAGTATCGTTAGACACTAATTATAATAAATTAAGTTACGCTGATTGTTTTTAGATCAACCTTTTTTGTGTGCTTCAATGTAACGCTGTCTTTTTTTAGGCTTAATTTTATCGACGTTAACTAAAATTAAGCCATCGATACAATTAGAAAACTTTGGATCAATATTAAAATCTAAAAATTCAACACCACCTGTTTCACATAACTCGGTGTACTGTTTATATAAAGTAGGTACTTTAACCCCTAACTCGTTTAGTTGGGTGCTTAGCTGTTTAAAATTTTCTTTATAATCTTGGGAGGTATAACTCTTTTTATCCTTCATCTTAGTGGTTGACACGTAAGGGGTTTTTGCTATTGCCAGTTGCGCCTTTGCTGGAAATTGTGACTGATAAAAATTTACAATTAAATCTTTAGCGTTGTCCGGATAGCTGTTTGATAAACTAACAGGGCCAAACATGTATTTATATTGAGGATTTTCCAGTAAATAAGCACCAATACCATACCAAAGGTAATCCAAACCTCTCAACCCCCAATAGCGTGGCTGAATAAAGCTCCTGCCCAATTCAATTGAGTTGCGAATATACGGCATAAAAGCATCCTCCATATCAAACAAAGTATTTGAATACAAGCCAGCTATACCTTTATTGCTAATAATCTTGTCACATTCACCGATACGATATGCGCCAACAATCTCTAGATCATCTTCATCCCACAGTACAATATGTCGATAGTAGCGATCATACACATCAACATCAATTCGATTTCCCGTACCTTCATCTACCATTCTAAATGAGAGTTCCCTAAGTCGTCCAATTTCTTTCATTACACGAGGAAAACCATCATAATCAAGTATGAATATCTTTTTTCCATCTTGGGTTTGGCCTAATAAATTTGCCTGCTTCAGTTCTTTTTTAAGGGTTTTCTTGTCCATTGGATGAGTAATGGATTGCTCTGTATCAAACAAATTCTTGGTATTTTTTTTTGACAGCAAGTACACTTGCTTACGTATCATTTTTGTTTTTTTCTTTTTCGACAGATCTAGCAACTTAAGTGTTTTATGTGAGATTAAATTTCCAACTCTTAAGTGCATATTTTGGTGGTTTTTATTAAACATTTCATGCGCTAACATTGCTGTTCCAAAGGGCTTAAATAGTGTTGAAATTGAGTAAAACATTGCTGAATTTTTAGCATTAATATTGATTGGAACAATAGGGGCTTTGGCTTTCTTAGAAAAATGTAAGAAACCAGTTTGCCATTTGCCATCTTTAACGCCATTAGGGCGAATTCTTGATACTTCACCTGCAGGAAACACTATCACCAGTCCATCTTGCTCTAAAAATTCAAGAATTTGTTTATAGGCTGTCTTGTAGTTTATCTTTTTACTCATATTGTCTAGCGGAATAAAAAAATCTCTTAACGGTTTAATACTATAGAGCAATTCGTTTGTAACAATCTTAACATCTGGTCTAATTTCTTTTACAAATTTTAATAAGGCCAAACCATCAAGTGAGCCAATAGGGTGGTTTGCAACAACTATGGTTCGACCATATACAGGGATATTCTCTCTGTCTTTGTTAGAAACAGAATATGAAAAATCAAAATATTCTAAAATTGATTCTAAAAATTCTAAACCCTTTAAATGCTGATGTGTTTGAATAAATTGATTGATTTCGTCTTCGTGTGTCAAAATTTTGAGCAATTTTATTGCTTGTTTTGAGAAAAGATTATTGTTTTTATCCAACTCTGGAAAATGTTGAAAAATTTGTTTTTCTAGATCAATCATAATTGCTGCTTTTTATACAATAAAAGGGTCGCAACCATAGCTGTCAAAATAAGGGAGGGAGAAGCTTGCATGGTTGCGACGAAAATCTATTATATTGGTTTGATAAAATAGCAACTATGTCAATGAGTTTTTGTAATCAATTTGAAACACTTTTATTTAATAAAAGAAATTATTAAAAGCCTTTGTATTGGTGTTTGTAAGTGTAATAAGACTAACTTTCGCATTGACCGCAAACGATATAGTGACGAAATCACTAACTGGATAAACTATTTTAAAAAGATGCGCTGGGCGATTTTAAAAAATTTAACAAAAAGAGAGGTTGATGAACTTAGCTTGCCTCAGCAGGGGTTCTGGCTTTAATGCTTAAAGCGTGTAATTCACCGCTATCAATATTTGATCTGACAGCCGCTAAAACCATTTTTTGACGTGCTAATAATGACATACCTTCAAAAGTCGGTGAGATTACTGTTGTTGAACAATTACAACCGTCCCCCTCCATGGTAACAATTGCATCATCGATTGCACTTTCTAATTTAGCTTGTATTTCTTGTAAAGTCATTATGTTTTTTTACTCCGCTTCTTCATCAGTTATGTGACGAATATCATTCCCATGAACTACATAAACAACATATTCACAAATATTCTTTGCATGATCTCCGACGCGCTCGATTGAGCGTGCACACCACATTACTTTAATGGTATCTTCGATATTTTTAATATCTTCCAGCAAATAAGTTGTCAGTGTGCGGTTGAGGTTCATAAACTCACTATCAACGCCAGAATCTAATTGTGCAACCTCCATTGCCTTATCTGCATCAAGTCTCGCATAGCAATCAAGCGCAGAAGACAATACTTCTCGTGCACTGATTATCAAGGATTTTAATGAACTATAAAATTTCATAGTAGTTGCATCATTGTCTAATTCCGCTGCAAATCTAGCAATCTTTTCACTTTCGTCACCGATACGCTCAAGATCAGTCACAATTTTAAGCACGGCAAAAATATTGCGAAGATCGATGGCTGCTGGTTGGCGTCTAGCAATTAAGCTAGAGCAATCTTCATCCAAAGACACTTCTAGTGCGTTAACCTTGTAATCTTCTTTGGCAATTTGCTGGGCCAATTTAGTCTTTCCTTTCAATAGACTCTTTGTTGCACCAGTAAAGTTTTCTTCTACTAAGCCACCCATTGTTAGGGCTTTTGAGCGAAGAGCTTCTAACTCTTCGTTGTATTCTTGTGAAATATGATCTTGTGTATTCATAATTAATTATCCAAATCTTCCAGTAATATAATTTTCAGTCAATTCATGCTCAGGGTTAGTGAACACAGTGTTTGTTTCGTTAACTTCTACTAATCTTCCTAGGTGAAAATATGCTGTCCTATCTGATATTCTAGCTGCTTGTTGCATAGAGTGGGTGACAACTGCAATAGTATATGATGATTTAAGCTCATACATTAGCTCTTCAATCGTTGCTGTTGCGATTGGATCAAGCGCTGAAGTTGGCTCATCCATCAAGATGACTTCTGGCTTAACAGCCATTGTTCTAGCGATACAAAGTCGTTGTTGTTGACCGCCTGAAAGACCTGTTCCTGGCTTGTTTAAACGATCTTTTGTTTCTTTCCAAAGACCGGCCTTGGTTAGGCTTTCTTCAACTAAATCATCTAGTTCAGCATTATTGCGAGTCAAGCCATGTAATTTAGGCCCGTATGCAACATTATCATAGATTGATTTAGGGAATGGGTTGGGCTTTTGAAAGACCATTCCAACATTTGATCGCAACAATACCGGATCAATGCTTTTTGAGTAAATATCTTCTCCGTCAAGTTTTATCTCACCTTTAACGACACAGTCATCAATTGTGTCGTTCATACGATTTAAACATCTTAATAAAGTTGACTTACCACAGCCAGATGGCCCGATCATGGCCAAGATTTCATTTTTCGCCAAATCAACACTAACATCAAATATTGCTTGCGAGTCTTTGTTGTAAAACACATCAACATTACGACAACTCATACGCGGATTGCCTTCAATTGTTGGCTTGCCAACCGTATCGCCCAACTCTTGCAATAATTCTACTTCACTTTTGTCATTCATATCTACCACCTAGTTTCAAACTTCTTGCGCAAGATAATAGCAAGTAAATTCATTAAAAATAAGAAAATTAACAGCACAACGATTGCTGCCGATGTCAATGCAATAAAGGCGCGTTCAGGTGAATCTGCCCAAATAAAGATTTGTACCGGCAATACTGTTGAAGGATCTAAAAAACCTTGCGGAATATCCGCTACAAATGCCACCATGCCAATCATTAAGAGTGGGGCGGACTCGCCTAATGCTTGAGCCATACCAATAATTGAACCAGTTAGAATCCCAGGCATTGCAAGCGGCAATACATGATGAGTAATCACTTGCATTTTTGAAGCACCAACACCTAAAGCCGCTTCACGAATTGATGGCGGTACAGATTTCAGTGCTGCACGTGTTGCAATAATAATGGTTGGGAGTGTCATTAAAGACAGCACCAATCCGCCCACTAATGGTGCTGACCTTGGCACACCAAATAGATTAATATAAACTGCCAAGCCCAAAATACCAAACACAATAGAAGGTACCGCTGCTAAGTTGTTAATATTAACTTCAATCAGATCGACAAACCAATTATTCTTGGGCGCAAACTCTTCCAAATAAACCGCTGCTGCAACGCCAATTGGAAAACTTAAGATTAAGGTAAGTAACATTACATAAAGTGACCCTTTTAACGCTCCCCAAATGCCAGCTTGCTCTGGCTCTCTAGAATCACCTTGTGTTAAGAATTTTGTGTTTAATTCCTTTTGAATTTTCCCTTGCTCTTGCAAATGATCAATCCAGGCAATTTGATTATCTTTAACACGTCGTTGAACTTCTGGCAGATTTCGATCAATCAAGTCTTTTGCAAAAGTATCAACATCATCGTCAGCCAAAATCCAAATTGATTGTTTTGTGCCAATGTAGTTAGGATTGGCTATAACCAAATCTCTTAAATCGTATTGCGCGCCGGAAGATACCAGTTTTCGCAAAGTCTTCTTTTCTCGACGATCTTTAACCTCAGGGAATAGCTGATACAAAGCTTTTGAAGTTAGTTTACGATATGAAGCATTAAATAATTCCTTCTCACTATAGCTAGATTTTTCTTCGAGTCTAAGGTTTTTGTGGGAAAAATCAATATCAAGATTAATATACGTTTGTGTAAAAGCAGGAGTTGCCTTGTGCGTAATATCAAATAATAAAAACAACAAAAAAAACAAGCTTAATCCGATTGATAAAATACCATAGGCTTTAAAGCGCTTTTCTTTGGCGTAACGTTTCTTAAGGCTTGATCTTACAATATCTGTGTTATTCATATTGTTCTCTGTATTTTCTCACCACATGAAGGGCAATAATATTTAATAGTAGTGTGGTTATAAACAAGCCTAATCCCAGCGCAAACGCCGCTAAAGTCTTCACACTATCAAATTCTTGATCGCCTGTTAACAAGGTAACAATTTGAGTGGTTACAGTGGTTACTGCATCCATCGGGTTCGCTGTTAAGTTTGCGGCAACGCCGGCCGCCATAAGTACAATCATCGTCTCACCAATTGCACGTGAAATTGCCAGTAAGAATCCGCCCACAATACCTGGCAATGCAGCTGGCACAATTACCTTCCAGACGGTTTCTGACTTGGTGGCGCCCATGGCGGTTGAACCATCTCGCATTGCATCTGGAACAGCAGAAATTACATCATCTGACAATGACAAAATAAAAGGTACAATCATCATGCCCATTACCAAGCCTGCTGCCAAGGCTGACTCAGTTGAAACCGTTAAGTTGGCCATAATTTCAATATCTAAATTAACACCGATATCACGCAAATAATTACCAAAGTCTCTTACCAATGGGCCAATTGTAATGGCTGCAAAAAAACCATAAACAACAGTTGGAATCCCGGCAAGTACTTCTAAGATTGGCTTAATAACCGAGCGAACTCTTTTATCAGCATATTCAGCTAAATAAATTGCTGAGATAAGCCCTAAAGGTCCCGCAATCATAAGGGCTATTATTGAGATGAATATCGTGCCCCAGAAAAGTGGTACCGCACCAAAAGCGCCAGATGAGCCTGCCTGGTCCTCACGAATTGCGATTTGTGGGGACCAATGCGTGCCAAATAAAAAATCAGTTATTGGAATTTTCTTAAAAAATTCAATTGATTCCAATATGACTGAAAAGACGATGCCCACTGTCGTTAGAATTGCAATAGTGGCGCACGCTAACAATGCATAAATAATTAGCTGTTCAACACTATTTCTTGCTCTTGTTGCGGGTGTAATCCGCCAATAAGTAAAGGCAAATCCAAGTGCTGCTATGGCCAGAACAGTAGATGTTTTTAACAAAAAACTATCGTCCATGTACTGTAAATATAATACAGCCGCTTGAGCATTAATACTGGCATCAGTGGCACTAGAAGCGCCGCCAGATCCAGCTAGCAGGTGAATTTCATTTAAGGCTAAACTTAAGCTGGACTTGTCTAATGCTTGTAGTTCAGCAAATTGCCCAACCACCAGCATTGAAGTTGTATTAACCTCCAAAAACGACCAAGTTGCAAATATCAACAGTGCAGGTATCGCTGTCCAAAGTGCACTTAAATGGCCGTAATAACCTGGTAAGGAGTGGAGTGTAATACCACTATCGGTCATCTGCCATTTCTTCGCTTTTTGCTGGGCTAAGAAAAATACGATCAGTGTACTGACAATTATTATTGAAAATAAATCTAGATCACTCATCAAATTTCTCTTTTATATTGTAAGAATAAAGATATAAATTATATAGAAGCTGTAAATAATAAAGCAAAAAAACCCAGATTATAATAA
>Ga0114934_10001726_pt1 | contig 14170 bp, 31 predicted proteins | sample 4SBtaG_2_FD_99695 | JGI IMG/M metagenome (GOLD analysis project Ga0114934, IMG submission 99695) | Deep subsurface microbial communities from Kolumbo volcano to uncover new lineages of life (NeLLi) - 4SBTROV10_white metaG | ecosystem: Environmental > Aquatic > Marine > Volcanic ... | reverse complement strand
TCTAACCATGTTTTGATAGTAGTCGTTTTAAGTTGCGGATTAGTGTTCCGAATAACGGCCCACCTACTTTTTCTTTTCCCTTGTGAATTTTTTTCTTGTTGGAGAGCGCGTCTAAGTACCTCAATACAACAAGCGACAGACTTGCCACTTCCTACAGGACCTCGTAAACCTCTAAAAAACTCATCACCTTTTAGAAAGTTCTTTAAGGTATTGCCATCTGGTTTGTAACTTAGCTGTGCCATTTATACTAGATTCTTGTCTATCGCTACTTTTAGCAAATTTTCTCTGATCTTTGGGCCAAGGCTTTCGATTAATTTGTCTGCTTCCTTGTCCGTTATCAAATCTTCTGGAAGGTATCTTAGATGTACTTTTTTTACGATCTGTCTTAGCTTCCGTCTTTCTGCTAGAGAAATGTTGAACAGTTGTCTGTTCTCCAGATTCACTACTTCGTCTGTTTTGTCTATACTCATACAAAAATTCCTTAAATAAATCCCAATCAAGATATACCATTGGACTAGAAAAGTCTCTTTTTAATACTAATAAATCAGCAGATCCTTTCCATTTATCTAATTGGGCAAAGCCTTCGCCATTTTTTCTAGCTTTAACTTCTATATTAGTTCCCTCAAATAGATCAGATACTTGAACATCATGAGGAAATGCTTGAATAGCACCTGAAAGAGGTTGTCGTCTAGCATTAAACCCTTCAGCTTGGAAGAGTTTTACTATTTCGTTCTCTACTCTAGTACCCTTTCTTTTTGCTTTGCTTGACAACTTTCATTCCTTTTTTCTTAGCTGTTTCTTTTGCTTTTTTCTTTCCAGCAGCAGTATATGGAAATTTCATTTTACCAACTTTAGGCATTTTTGACCTCACTTTCTGTATTTACTTTAGACTTTAAAACTTGACTACGCAACATTATTCTATCTTCATAGGCCTTATCTAATTTATTCATCAATACTTTATTTATTTCTTTAATATCTTTTACTTCTTCTTGAAGTAGCTTCATGTCATTCGTCAAATCATCAATAGTCATAGTTTTCATTCCTTCTTGTTATAAAATTTTTTAGGGTAAACTACAACTATATTAGAAATAAAAAATTATTTCAATTCACTTACTAACAATTCCATGCTCTTAATGATTTATTAATTCTAGAATCAGGATCTCTTGCTGTTTTTGCAGAAGTTAACTTTTTTTTCATACCTTTCATTCTTGCACAGAATGATTTTCTTCTTTTGCTCCCCTTTTTCTTGGTAGGAGCTTTTAAATTGCCACCAGTAGCTCTATTATAACTAGCTCTACCCTTGGCATTTAATCCACCTTTAGGATTCTTTCCTTCTTTTCGTTGCCAGGCTGGAGTAGACATTACTTTTTCTTCTTTTTAGGAAATCCAGCTTTCATATTGGCATAAGATTTGGCTGACACCGTACTCTTAGACTTAGGTCTAGATGTACCAGCCTTTTTTCTAGCATTTATATTAGCGTACAATCCTCTTTTAGCCATCTAATCTTTCTTTATGTTGCCTTGCAAGGCTATGAGAGTAACCCTCTCGTAGTTTATTCTTAAGACTATTTACCTTAAATCCTAGAAATATATTTGTCTACGCACATTTGATTTACTTTTTTTAACTCTGTTGTGTGTATGACATATATCACTACTACACACCTGTAGTTTTTAACCCCCACCCTCTCGTCTAGCTAAGATCGATACTAACCTTTATATCTCCGACTACTTGGTGATTAACTCTGTCTGGTGTACGTAACCCAACTCTATCTAGTATATCCTTACTAGCTTCTAACTGTACATATTCACTTCTAGCTGATTCACTCAGTTGTACTAACTTACTACTTGCTGTTACTGCACCTAGACCTATCGTTCTTGACACACATTCCATCATGTACTTTTGTACTTTTGGAAGTCGTAGTGTACGAGATGCACTTACTCTTGCACTATCTCTACTGATTTTCGTTGAGTAACCAGCCTTTTCTGCTGCTTCTACAATACTGCACCCAGTTGATACGATGGTATCGACAAGTGCCTTCTGTTTATCTGTTAATTCCGTATTATCCGTCATCACGCCTCCGTTGGATAATTGTAACCATTGATAAAATCATGTCAAGGATAATCAGCATCATGCGACACAATGTGTTAATTAGGAGCTTGTTCCAGCTCTCGCTAAAGTGCAGCCAAGGTCTGCACCCTAACGGGCTTCGATCTGGGCTAGTGTGAGAGGTGTATAGGGGATAAAAGATGAATTAAGTGAATAGAGGTAAGAATGAGTATAATAATAATAATTATGTTAATATGGATATTAGTAATAGTAAGAAAGATAAAGAAATCTCTTATGTCTAATAAACATGATAAAAGTTAAGCTAATCCAAGTAAACACGCATTTGCTTGAATATAATAGTTCATGGATCCACGAGCGTTTCACGCTCTGTCCACGAACGATTATTCTTATATGATGGTGTTGACTAAGATTATCTAAGCTGCTCTCTTGCTTTGCAAGACTGTGAGAAAAGCTCACAAACAAATAGTAACACAAAAGGAGTTACACAATGACTACTATATATCAAAATACTATCGATGCATTACAACTACAATATGATCATCAAATTAATTGTGAGGTCATGGATATCAACAAAGCTGGTGAAAGCTATGATGTTGGTTTACTTGATTTTTCAATTACCATGAATAGCACAATCGGCAAAATGGCTGATAGATTAGCTATTGTAGAGAAAATGCTTACAGCAACTACTAATAGAATTAACTATTTCAAATCTAAAAAAGGTAGTTCTTCTAGCTTGACTTCATTAGGTCTTAAAGCACAGTTTCAGGAAATTGACGCTGTTAAATTAGATCAATTAGAAACTCAATTAAAAGCTAGAGAATTTCAATTTGATATACTGTTCAATAGACTAAAAGCTCATTTAGATTATTACCTTGAGAAAACAGGCGAAGTTTGGCAACCATACCAAGCTAAAAATCCTGTAAGACAAGATAATATGTCAGATGAGAAAAGAACATCAATACATAATAAGAAACTTCAAGAAACTAAAGAATGGTATAATAAAAACCATGGTAAACTTGAAAGACCTTTAGATAATGAAGATGGTACTATATCTTCTGAATTAATCCCAGCTTACGCATAGTTGGGATTTTATAAAAATTTTCGCGAGCCTTCGGCTCGCGTTTCTTATGGTAAAAAATAACTTAAAATAACCACAATCCGGTGGTAATGCCAGGTTATGTTAACCGAACCGAAAGAGGTAAATATGATTAGAACTACATGGAGATCAGGTATGTGGATTGGCAGCACATTACTGAATAGTAAACTATATAAAGCTGCTAAGCGTAAAGGTGTTTGGTATTACAGACTATTTATATCAGATGACTTTGCAAAGACTATGGGCGATATCTATGACTTAAATGTTATGGAACGCAAATTAAAAGGATTATCTAAATTAAAGAAAAGAGTATTTAATGTAGATGATGATGGCAATATATGGGATCCAACAACTGGTGAAATATTTGGCAATCTACATGCTTTTACACCAAAACAAGCTGCACCTAAATCAGAGCCAAAAGCTGACTTTGATTTTGAAAATACAGTTTCAGAACTTATAATTAAACATTATGGTGAAGAAGATGTAAGTGCTATTGCAGCTGCTGTTAATAGAGAACTAATGGATAAGTATGATTATGTATCTTCTATGGAAGAAGATGAACAGATTACTGACATGATTAACGAATATACAGCGAGTTTAAGATAATGGCTATCATAGACATAATCATAATAGTAATAGTGGGTATTACTATGGTATATATACAAGCGAGGAAATAATGGCTAAAAAGAAAATTCCAGCTATAAAAACTATGGATAACAGTCAATTATTAGAATTGATTGACGACCAAATATATAAACATCTACCAATATCTAAAATAACCGAAATGATTAATAATGCTATTGAAAATTATAGTAAATCAAAGAAAGGAAAAGCAGCATGAGTAAAACAGGTACATGGTTTTTAGAAATGACCGAATACGCAGCTGAATCTACAAGAGAAGAATTTATCAAAAAGTATGGTGAATCTAATGTAGACATATGGGATAATGCTAAAAGAGAAGATTTAGAACATGAATTAATACCGAGTGTTAGTGATGTTCAAAAAGAATTAAACAAACAGGAGGACAGATGACTAAATATACTGGATTAGAACACTTTGAAAAAGTACAAGATGTTCATTATGCTTTTACTAAAAAGATATCAGATGTTGTTATACAACAAGGTCAAAGCATAGTTAAATTAGAGAACGCTATATTACAACTACAAGAAAGATTAAGTAAAGTAGAGTTCGAAGATGAACATGAAAGAAAATCTATTGGAGGAACAACAGATGACTGAAGAACAAATTACTGCTAGAAAAGTAGCAGATCTAAATGATCAATTACGCAAAGATATGTTTACTGGTAATATGCTTAAAAAACATAACCTTAAAAACAAATTAGTAATGACACCTGGCATTGCTGGTTTAAATCTTAAAGATAAAGAAAAAGTATTTGCTTCTGTTAAATATTTTGGCAACTTTACTAAAGATAATAACCCTTATGGTGAAAAAGATTTTGGTGCATTTAACTTTAAGAAAGAAAGATATAATTGGAAAATAGATTATTATGACAATGATATGAAATATCTTAGTCCTGATAAAACTGATCCAAAACAAACAGTTAGAGTACTCACTATAATGAAAGCTAGTGAATACTAAGAACATTCTACTGAACAAACTGAGATAGGTTCTCAGGGAGGTAGCTCCTCAAAGGTAGTATATTGCCTACAAAGAAAGTATATAGTAGAATTAGGGAGTAGCTGTGAAACGCTGGGATTTATTTCCTGTATATATTAGTAGCTCTACTCCCCCAATGGTTTTAGCGTAGCTTGACAAACCGAACTATATTCAGATATTAAAAGCTATGTCTAATAAAGAACTAGGTATATTTTTTAACACAGTTATACCACAATTTGTAGAACGCAGAAAAAACCTAGGTTTATCACAATCAAGGCTTGATGAAATGATTGGTTGTGCTAGAGGTCTAGTATCTAAATGGGAAGTAGGTATAAGAAAACCTAGTGGATTTCTATTTTGTTGTTGGGCCAATGCGTTAGAATGTCATATAAAAATAAAACCAAAAGAAACCGAATTAAAGTCGGAACACACTTCGACACATTAACGCCACATAATAAACTTATATATAAAGAAAAAAATCAACCGAGTGGCTGTAGCTGCAAGGGTGATGATTTAGTATATGGCGATGGCATATATTGGTATTGTGGCAAATGTCATATGAATAAATGGGGGAAAAATGATTGAAATACTAACATTCATAGATGAATTAAAAGAACTAAAACCAGTAGTAATATCTTTAGATGATAATGTAGAAGATACTGGTGTTAAAATAAATAAATTAATAAAAAAGTATGAAGATATGATGGAAGCATTTGAAAATGATTTTCCTAAATATTTAACAATGAAAGGAATTAAATGACTAAAACAAGTCCTAGTTATTACCATAACAATAAACCAGAACTAACCGAATTGATAAGAGCTTGGGGTTTAGATTTTTGTGAAGGAAATGCTGTGAAATATATTCGCAGACATAGGAAAAAAAATAAAGAACAAGATATACTGAAAGCAATTTGGTATTTAACAAATATACTGGAGAAAGAATATGGGAATAACTCTGCTGAAAGCATTAGGAAAGCAATTACAGAAATTGAACATCAGACTACCATCGAAACATCAAGACCATATAGATAGAAAGCGTAGTCTACAAAATTTTGTTATGGTATTAGCTATACAATATTTAGAATCAGATATGTATAGATATTTTGCCAAACATTATATGAGTCAGCGTGTGGCTGATAATCGTAAAGTAAAACCAATTGAAGATTATATATGGAGAAGATACAAACATGGGAAGTCAACTAGGGATTTGGAGAGAGATCAACGAAATGTATACAGACGACAACAAATTAGAGAAAGGAGCTCTGACTAGATGGGAAAAGGAAATGGAAAACTTAAACCACCCGAAAGACCAACAGGCATTGGAGGTACTGATGCAATCCGTCTTGTTGCTGGAGAGTGGAAAGACCTTTGGCTTGAGAAAACTGGTGCAGTCGAAAGGAAAGATCTTTCAAGTGTATTGCCAGTTCAACTTGGAATATTTACAGAAGAATTTAACAGAAGATGGTATCAAGAGGTTAGTGGAGAAAGAGTTGTTAATATAGGTAATATATTTACACACCCACAATATGATTACATCTATGGTAGTTTAGATGGAGTAGCAAAAGGCAAAGTCTTTGAAGCTAAACATGTAAACGCATTTGTTAAAGATCAAAATATTATAGATAAATATTATCCTCAAGTACAACACTACATGATGGTAACAGGTTTTAGTAAAGCTGTGCTATCTGTGTTAAGAGGTAATTTAGGTTATAATGTTTTTACTATTGAAAAGGATAAACCTTTTCAGAAAAAATTAGAAATCGCTTGTCATTTATTTTGGTTTCATGTGATGAATAAAATACAGCCACCAGAATATATTGACTTCGATCTTATGGGGAGAATAAATAATGAACAAGACATCGAGAATCACTTTGGAGAAGAAATATCCTCTGACGGCTGGTTACAAGGAAAACTCAACTAGCAAAGAGGCAGCCAAAAAAATAAATTCTAGAGCAGCTAATCTGCGAACAGAATGTCTAGATATAGTAAAAAATTCAGGTAATTATGGTGCTACACCAGAAGAAGTAGCAGCACTATTATCAGAAAGTATACTATCAATTAGACCACGATTTACCGAGCTTAAGTTATTGGAATATATAATAGATTCTGGTAATAGAAGAAAAAATAGTTTCGGTAGTAACACTAAAGTATGGAGGTACAATGACAACAGATAAAAGAAATGTATGGGATAGTTTAAAAGAAACTGATCCTAGATTTACTAAACGCATCAATAAAGGTTTTGGTGAAATAACTACTATTGATCCACAATGGCAGATTATGAAAATGACAGAACAGTTTGGCCCAGTAGGTACTGGTTGGACATACCGAGTTGATTATACTTATCATGGTATGGACAGTAATCAAACTGCTGTTGTAGCTGCTGAAGTATCAGTAGCAATTAATAAAAACAAAGAAGGCTTTTGGGATTTCTATGGGCCAGTTTGTTCACCTTTAAAAATGTATAGAAAAACTGGTGCATTAGATGACGAAGCACCAAAGAAAGCTATGACAGATGCATTAACAAAAGCTTTCAGTCACTTAGGACTTTGTTCTGATATATTTATGGGCAAATTTGATGATTCAAAATATGTTCAAAAGTTAGAAGAAAAATATTCTAACAAATCAGATCCAACCAAAGTTACTAAAACTACATAGTCGCCTAATAACTGGGGATAGCGTACAGGTCAGTTATTGGGCATGATGTTCTCATTGCCTGTACGCAACTAAAAGGAGTAACTATGAATTATAAAGAAAAATTAATACAAGAGTTGGAAAATATGCAACAACCTAAAAATCCAATAGTTTATGATAAATCTTTTGTTGTTTATTCTTTTGATAAAAATTTAACAATAGAAGATATTAATAAAGTTCTTAAAGATATGAAAGTATCTACAAGAGAACTAGAAGATGATGAAGTCATCTATCAATGGATAGGAATGGAACATGACATTAAATGATTTACTACATTCATTGGTATTACAAGGTCATAAAATACCAACTAAATTAATACCACCAATAGAAGCTGAATATTATTCTAATAGTAAAAAAGAATATAAAACAGTAGGTGAAATGGATTTATTTCATATGTTGTTTGCCTTTATAAAAGGTGTAGACAGTGATGTAAAAACCCAAGAAAATACTGATAAAGCTTTAACAATTAATAAAGCTGATATAAGATGGCATTTGAGAAACGCTCAAACTTGTCTAAATAATATAGAAGGAGTATTAGATGATAAATAAAGTAATCCTATTAGGCCGTGTTGGTAGCGATCCTGAAGTAAAAGTATCTACCAGAGAAGAAAAGTTTGCTGGTTTTTCATTAGCAACTTCAGAAAGATTTAAAAATAAATCTGGTGAGTGGCAAGAAAAAACACAATGGCATAGACTTGTATGCTGGGATCCTAACATTGCAAAAACAATAGAGCAATATGTTAAAAAAGGAACTATGTTATACATAGAAGGTCAAGTAGAAACTAGACAGTATGACCACAATGGTGAAACCAAATATGTAACCGAAATTATTATACCTAGATATAAAGGTGTACTTAAAATGATTGGAGGACAAAGTGGCAGTTCTAAAGTTTCAACGCAAACTAACAGCAGAACAGAAGATCCAACAGAAGATATCCCGTTCTAGTTTTTATGAATGTTCTTCTTGTGATAAAAAATATATACAAGATAATCTTATAGCATTTATTCCTACTAATCAAAACAGAGCTGAATCCTGTGATTGGTATTGTATTAGATGCTATAATAAAAAGTTTAATACTTAGACATGGTAGGGAGCCTCCTTTCTCATACTGATATGATGCCAGAGGTTGTTTTTAAATTTTAATTTACTCTATAATTATATCGCAAGTATTAAAATAGGGGGAATATAGCTGATATATCTATAAACCCCCTTTTTTCATTAATGGGAGGATAATGAAACTCTTGTGTGTGATTGTACCTAAACCGTACAATTACCCTTTGTATGCTCAATTATGAGCTACTTTTTAACTAAACTTCCTCCAAAATATAGTCCAATGATAGCTGACATCAAATGAGTGTCTAATGGAGTAATTACAACACCAAAAAATTCTTTATCCATAACTATCTCTTTCTTTTCTATTAAAAAAAGAAATCCTCTAGAAAATTCTGTCCATGTTAACCATACTGAAGTATCAAAAAATACTGGAACAATTTTCGGCCAGGCAATAATAAAAAACACAGCAGTCAATGCTATGATCCTACGAGTAAATTGAAAACCTTTGTTATCAAAATTTCTAGCATCGCTAATATGTTTCATTTGGTTATCAGCTCTTGCCAATAACATTTTCTGTTCGTCTTGTTTTGCTTTAATTGATTGCGACCATATAGACATAAAACCACCCAACAAAGAACTGCCGAGCATAGTAATCATTTCTACTGGTAGACCACCTAACATTAAAACACCATATTATATAAAATCATTAAAATAATAATTGCTAGTACACCTACTGCAATTTTACCTTTACGACTTAATGAATAAAGATTTAATTTATTCAACAAATTTTTAATCATATTCCCTCTCTAATCTATCCATAGAAATAAAATTTACTTCTTGGACATGGTTATCCCAAATGCCCAGCTCAGTAATACACCAAGACCAGCCATTCATATTTAACTTAGCATATTCTTCTATATGACCATAAGGCAAAGAGCAACCGACATTTACGATCCTTACCCATTTGTCGTACCCTATTTTAATAGCCTTCCAATCCCTAGCTTTATGCGTATGACCAAATACTAAGTCATGTATACTGTCATTTCCTATCTGTACTTCAGCGTTTTTACCACCATATTCTTTGCCCATTATATTTAATGGTGCATGAACAAAGCCTACACCAGCTATAAATTTAAATTCACCATATTCAGATACATTCCAACCGTATTTCTCAAATGAAGAATATAATTGATGTTTCATCATACCTTCTATTTCAGGTATATTTTCTTCAAATCTATGTATGCGCAACTCATGGTTTCCCATACAAAAATGTTTAGGATAATCTTTAATATATTTATCTAAAATTTTTAAAGCCGAACGCATAGATGATATATCTACCATAAAAGCATCTTTTAATTTACCTTGTTGTGTACTATTTTTTTGAAAAAAACTAAGAGAATCTAAACTAGAAAAATCTCCTATATGAACAATATAATCTGGTTTTGATTTACGAATGTGCTTACCAATCCAATGAAACCTATTCTTAGGAATGTTTGGACTGTCATGGGTATCACCAATGACAAGGACTTTGTGTCCTTTAAATTTCATTTAACCGTTATAATTAAATAACTTCAAGGTTGTAAAGATAATAATAAGGATAGATCCTATCCAAGCTACAGCTTTTAATGCTCCTCTACCAGTAGCCATTTCTTGTTTTAACTGGGAAACTTCTTCTTTATTAGCACGAACATCAGACTTAATCTCATCAAGAGTTTTAGTTATCTGTATGTATTGCTGTTCCCAATTAGACATCAGATCCTCTACTACCACATCTAAATATAACAGTTAATTTTCTTTCTTTCATATCAGAATCAAGATAATTTGCTAAATTATTTTTTGCTAAATTACATTCTAAATTATCTTTAAAATGTAAAGGTACTTCACCTTTAAAACAAAGCGTTTGATCTAGCTCACCTACATTAAGCATACAGATCATAGCAAATATTTTAAACATTATTTCAACTGCGAAAGAGGATTATCTAAAGTCATTTTAATTCTTTTATCAACATCTTCTTCAAGTTTAATAATGCTATCAGTAACTTTCTTATCTAACTTATTCATAACAGAAGTTAATTCTTCTTCAAGTTTAGCTGCATCATCATCAATACTATTAATAGTTTCTTTAAGTTCTTTCTCATTAGTACGAGCATCTTCTTTAACTCGTTGCTCTACATCTTCTACAATAGTTTCTATTCTACGAACATCAGATTTTAAATCGTTCTTTAATTCTTTAGCTACATCTGCAACTAATGCTACTTCATCAAGTATCATTGTCATTTCAGATTGCATCATAGTAACTTCTTGTTGTATTAAATCTAAACGTTTATCAAATCCTGATAAATCAGGAGCTGAGTATGACGTAATTTTTTTACGCATAGATTCATAATCTTTATAAAACTCAAATCCTCCCCACAATGCACCACCTAATGTTGATAGTGCTGTAAGGATAACAAAAATTTTGCCACCTCTAAATTTTACTCCACCTAGTTCTACTTCTGCCATTGACTATCTATCATTTCTTGCATTAAACCATCACTTCCACCAAAAAGCAAATAACCAGCAATGTTATTATCACTAATAACTGCATCAGGTATACTCACATTGGAAAAAAAATTTTCTCTATCATTCAATTCCTTTTGACTATCAAAAAAAGTCTTGGTATTGCCTAATACTTGCATAACAATTAAGGTTTTCATTTGATTAATAGAATCATATTTCTTTTTATCACCCATAGATTTAACAATCTTTTTAGCAGCTTTCTCTTTTGATGAAACTACTTCTTTTTTTGGTTGTTCTTCCTTTTGTGGTTTTGTTTCTTCTTTCGGCTCTGGTTTTTTTTCTACTGTCTCAACTTTTTCTACAGTCGTATCTTCTATTTCTTCTACTTCTTCAACTGGCTTCTCATCTAGTTGTACCTCTGGCTCTACTTCTGTTTCTTGTATATTGGTTTCAATAGCTTCTTCTATAGTAGCTTCAATCTCTAATTCTAATTCTTGTATTTCAATTTCTATTTCAGCTATTTCAATTTCTACAGTATTATAATTAACATCTTCTATTTCTATGGGTTGAAAATCTATTCCTATATCTGTTTCTACAATATCATTAGATTCAAATACATCTTCAACAACATTAATAATTTCATCACTAACATCTACATTTAATGCAATAAACATTTCTACAGAAGTAATTGTTTCAGTAACAATAGTATTAATTACATTATAAAGTACATTAATAGACACATCATCAAACATTGGTCCGATTGCCATATTGATATCACGCCCACCAATTTCAATTATAACAGTAGTTATTGATCCACTAAAATTAAAACCACTTTCATATGTTTGATAACCACTAGCTGTACCACTTGCAGAAAGAATATCAGTTCCTGAAAATACATTAGTGCTGCCATCTTTACCTGTAATATGCATATAGATAGAATCACTAGCATCTTGTTTATCTACTTTAATAGAATAATTAGTTCTACCTCCGTGCTTAATGTTAAGATCAGAAACATTTACCGTATTTATAAATGTAGTACCCATACCAGATACTCCCATAGTAGAAGTGCTATTACCTGATCCAGTAATCATAGCACATTTATCTGTGCCTAATTGACCACATGAATTACCACTTGGCATAGATGCTGGGCCTTGACCTCCCCAATCAATATCCATATCTCCTTCTTTAGAAGATACAACATAATCATTATCACCATCTAAAATATCATTAGAATCTTCATTAGTAACTGTAGTAGTAGTAGTTGTAGTTTCGGTAGTTGTTGTGATGGTAATGCCATCAGCTTCATGTTCAATAGTTTCAGTAACTACTTCATCAATAATTTCTTCTATGGTAGGAGTACATAATCCAATAGTATCAGCAGAACAATCTACTGCTTTACTAGAAGAGGATAGGGAAACCGATATACAAAGCCATAGCAGCAATAATAAATTTTGCAAACTCTTTATCATTTTCTACTTTCTCTTTAGTTTGTTCTATATTTGTATTAAAAATAGTACTGCCAGGTGGTACATCTGTTGGGTTAGATTCCCAACCTTGTTTAGCTTCTTCACCAATACTTCCTCTATAAGGACAGTAAGTACCAGCGTTCCACATTGCATCAAAAGTACGAGCATCACTACACAATAAACTTACTGCAGCTACTTTCATACCCATAGCATATAGAGATCTAGATAATTTTATTTTCTCACAATTTTCATCAGTGATTGTAATTCCTGAAGCAAATCCTAATACCTGTGTTTGAATACTAGCCGAAGCTGCTGTCTTACATACATCAGAATTATTTACTACAACACTAGGAGCATTAGCTGTTGGTGGTGTAGAATTAGTTACAACTGTAGAGGAAACAGTATTAGTATCAGCAGACCTAGTGTCAGTAGCAACACTAACAACAAGTATAAAAACTAAAACAGAAGCTAAGCTCCACATGATTCACAATCATCAGGACAAGCACAATCTTCTAATCTTAAAGCACCACAATCAGGACAAGGATTAATCATTTAGGATATTTATCCTTTACTGCTTTACAATCGTCTATGTATTTTTGTTTTGCTGTATCATCACCTTTAACAACTGCATCTAAATAATCTGCCATTGGTGGATATTCACTTCTTCTTTTTTCTTGATAAGCAATAGCATTATTATCACTATCTACTTGTGCCATCGCTGTTTTAATATCAGCTTTTGATATTTCTGCTGTACCATCTAACCATTCAATCGTACAAGTATCAACAGTATCTCCTCTTACAACTACTTTAGCATTAGGATTAACTTTTAATATACCTTCAACTATTTTTGCCATTATGCACCTATCTCGCTTAAAATTAAATAACAACCATCAACATCTGTATAAGAACTGTTACCTCCATTATTTACATCCCTTGATTGTAACTTGTATGTAATTTCAGAAGTCGAACTCGGCTCATCTACTCCGTTCCAAGTTAAGTTATGAGTTTGTCCAGCTCTTGCACTACTGTTATGAGAAGTTAAATATCTTCCATGAAAACCTGTTCCACCTTCTGCTTCTCTATCAATAATAGCTGTACTATCTCGTAAAATTTTATAATCTCCATAAAGTTGATCTCCATCTCTAGTTGCATGAATACCAATAAAACATTGAATTAGAACTTTACTGCTTGTTGCAGAAAGAGTTATTGTTCTGCTAATAACATCTGTATATGATGATGATGTTACTTGATAATTACCAGATTGTTTAGTGAAAACAGTTTGTAATATTTTTCCAGTTGTAATTCCAGTTAAACTAGCACCACTAATACTCGGCAAATTTCCAGTTAATACTGTTGCGTCTAGTGCTGTTGCTGATCTTGCATTTAATTTAACTAAGCTCATGGTTTACTCCAAATTGAATGTGTTAGTTCTCCAGCATCATTACGAGCTAAAAGTAAATTGTATGCGTTTTCATCAGTATGATTAGCTGGTATATCTCTTAAAGATTGTCGCCAAGTTTTTATATTGTCTGGCATTGTTACATCAGAGTTAGAATACCAATCTGTTTCTTTTAATTTTTCTAATCTAATTTGTTTTATTTGAGTAAGTTTTCTATTTGCACCATCGTCTATATATGCTTGTTGCCTTGCGTCATATTCAGCTTGTTCTTCTGCTGTCAT
>Ga0114934_10001725_pt1 | contig 14181 bp, 6 predicted proteins | sample 4SBtaG_2_FD_99695 | JGI IMG/M metagenome (GOLD analysis project Ga0114934, IMG submission 99695) | Deep subsurface microbial communities from Kolumbo volcano to uncover new lineages of life (NeLLi) - 4SBTROV10_white metaG | ecosystem: Environmental > Aquatic > Marine > Volcanic ... | reverse complement strand
CTATTCCAGACAGGGTCATTCCATAAGTGGTGATCATATCTCCTAAGATGTCAACAGTTTGCTTATACGATGTAATCAGTGTTGCAAAGAGATCTTCATTTTCTATTACAGGAAGGGATAATCCGGCACCTGCCTGGTGAGTTGTTGTTTTGCTTCCAATTATATCAGCCAAGACAGATCCCGTAGCATTTCCAACGTTGTACACGGAAGCTCTGAGACCGTTTGTTGCATTTGCAATCGCATACACAGAGCCACTGAGATCTTTCGTTGCATTTCTAATAATGTACATGTGCCCATGAATACCTGTAGAGATGACATGGGGCACTGTGATCTGCCCAGCCACACTTTCATTAACAGTTCTTAAGATGGAAACTTCTCCACCCAGAGTATTGGGTGCAATTCTGAGATAACTTATATATCCATACAAACCATTGGCTGTGGATGCCACATTGTATACTGATGAGTAAATTACCTCTGAGTAACTACGCAGGTGGGTTATGTAGCCATAACCTGGCTCTACAGTTGCGTGTAACCTGGCCACATAAGCCTGAACAGGCTCGGTTTCAGTAACCAAGTGAGTCACAAATGCAGATGCCGTGCTTGTGGCCTCCCTAGCTACGATGAGATGCCCATACATATCTCTTGTTGTACTAGCCTCAGTAAACACTTCTGCAAAGAGACTCTCTTCAGATCCTTTGGATCCAATAATATCTGCTCTAAGATCTTCAGTTTCCGTATGCGGCACAGTCACATAGGCACCTATTTCGTGTGTTTCTGTTGCCAGGTGTGTCATGTATGCATATGTGAAGTTACTCGTATCGTGAAGGTGAGTTGCATACCCGTTAAAGCCAGATTCTTTCTCAGTCATAATTTCCATGAGATATCCATACAACGAATTATCTGATACAGATCTGGCCCAGACCGTTGCTTGTGCATTCAGGGATGCCGTATGAAGATATGTGTTATATCCCAGTATATTATGCTGAGAGATGTGCCTCATAAATAAGTATGAGCCAATCTGGGCAGTTGTGTTCATAAGGTGGGTTACGAATCCTTCAGGCGACAGGGCTACAGAATGAATCTGTGAGATCGCAGATATCATGGTGTTTGCTGTATTCATAAGATGTGTATTGTAGCCTTTTACAAAATAAGTAGTGGCCTTGGCTTGGGCAGCTGCGCCACTGTAGCCAAGAGTCTCTGCCGTTCTTCTGAAGATGTAAGAACCAACGTTATTCGTTCTGGTGTGCAGGTGTGTTGCGTAACTAACGAGTGCTTCCAAAGTCTGGTGCATGACAGTCAGGTAAGAGCTGATTTCATTAGCTGCTGTATAAATCTCAGAGATCGCGCCATGTATACTCAGTGTTTCAGTACATTCTGCGAAGACATTGGCACGAAGATTGTTAGCACCTGTGTGAAGAATTGTTATATAAGCACCTGGCTCATTCACCATCGTGTGAAGGGTCGTTATGTAAGCTGTTAACAAGCCAGAGCCGTTTTCTGGAACTGCCGTTGCTCCTGAAACGTGTACTGTCGTCTCATAAGTTGTTATCATATCGGCACTCATATTCACACTGTGCTTATGAATAACACTGGTTGCAGCCGTGTAGCCAATGGTCTCAGAAGCTTTTCTGTACAAATAGCCAGCCATGTCTTCTGTTTTTGTGTGAAGCACTGAAGAGCTTCCGGCAACCTCGTAACTGGTAGTCATAAGTCTGGAGATTGCTGCACTGTAAGGCATTGTTTCTGAGTGTATCTCGTATATGTACGATCCTACATTCTCATTCACAGCCTTTGATACCGATACTGCACCTGTAATGCCCTTAATGAAAGATGCTTGTGCAAATACCGAAGCAGTGACGCCTATAACCGTAGCGTGTAGTGTTGTGATGTATCCCGTGTAAGAGGATGTTAAGCTCTGTGCCTGAACCATTGCTGCCCTGAGAGGCATTTGTGTATTTCTCAGGAAGGTAGTATAGCCATAACCAGATCCCGTCATCTCACGAAGATTGGTAACGTAACAGTAATTACCATTCTGTGTGGTTCTCAGGTGTGTTATGTAAGCGTAGAAACCAGATTCATCCGTCCCGTACTCATTAACAATGAATCCAGATAACGTTGCTGATGATACTGCTTCAGCATACACACTTCCCGCAAGCTCCAAAGAAATATTCTTAAGATTTGTTACATACGATCCCACATCTTCTGTCGTATTGGCAACTGCGTATACAAAGGCATTGTTGTTATTTGTTGTTTCTGCAACTGCATAAACACTGGCTGCAGCGTTATTTGTCCTTTGTACTTGCCTGTATATGTAAGCGCCTTCAGAAGCACTGGTAAGCTTGCTAACTGCCTGGGCGCCCGTTATAACATTAGATGTGTTATGCAGCCTTGTTATGTACGATTCAGCGTCCTGTGTTGCTGTATGGAGAGTCGTTATATATGCGCCAAACTCTCTTGTTATAGGAGTTCTGCGAATAAGCCAAGTGTTCGCAAGTGTTATTCCCAAATTCTCCAAATGGCTCACTTCACCGCCAAAGAGGCTTGTGAGTTGGCTCATTACCGTTATATACCCGTTGTATCCCATCGTTTCTCGTGTCATGTAGGTGATGTATGCACTGAGATCTGTTGTCTCACTGTGAAGGTGGCTGATAAAGGCATTCGTGCCTTCTGTATTTGTATGAAGCCTCGTTATATATGCCCCGCTTACCTCTTCTGGCATGTAATCTATAGCAATAACCATTGCATTCACATTTGCTTCAGTATTGGCTGTTGTGAAAACGGAAGAGCCTATTTCCCGATTGTCCGTGTGAAGAATTGTCGCATAAGAGCCGATCTCTGAAACACCCGTATGAAGAACGGTTAAATAAGCCCAAACTCCACCAAGATCATAAGTGTCTGCTATAGAGGCTGCCGCTTCCAGATTCGTTTGGAATGTCTCCTGAACAGGTATTGCACCGCCTATTTCAGCAGTTTCTGTATGTATGGTACTTAATGCACCACTAACATTGTTAGCAGCTTCCAAGAGTACTGCAGAAGAGCCACCGATACTCTGTGTTACGGTTTTGGAGCCCTGAGTATCCCCGTATATGTAAGCCTGCCCTTTATGAAGGATTGTGGCTTCAGACCCTATAGTTATTGTTTCCCGTGTCATGTGAGTTATATAAGCCTGATTTGTTGCTGTATTTGTATGTAAAATTGTGTTGTAGGATGCAAGTTTAGCTGTAACCTTAAGTATCTCAGGAATAGCTCCGAGAACTCCTGATGCCAATGTGTGAAGAATGGTTATGTAAGCATGGGAGCCCATCGTAGTTGCTTTAAGAACCGAAGCTGCACCAGATATCTTAGGAGAGGTTTTCGTGTGTAATATGGTGATATAACTGTTAGTATCAACTAATATCGTGTTAATGAACGGAATTGCACCCTCCAGGGATGCCGTGTCTGTATGAATCTCAGAAACAGCACCCGTGGCATCCACTGTAAGAGTGTGAAGAAGTGATGCCGCACCGTTCATTTCTGGAGAAGCTTGGAAATACCTCATGAAGACATATCCATTAGTATTGTTATCAGTCTCGTGAGTGACAGATGTTGCGCCATTCATGTATGGGCTTGTGTAATTCATGAGGTGAGTGATGTAACCGTATGAATACTTCGTTATTGCCTTAAGAACACTGCTAGCTGAACTAAGATCTCCGTTGGTAATACTGACGGTAGATGTTGCTGCACCAAGAGAATTGCTTGTGGATACCCGCCTGTAGATCCAACCTTGCAGGTTGTCCGATAATTTAAACTCATCGTACAGGTATGCATACGTGTAATGTTTGGTGCTCTTTGCTCCAATGATATCAGCTGCTATTTCGGAAGTATTCGTTTTCAGAACAGAAGCCGCACCTGTTATGTGAGATGTAACTTTGTATGTGCCCAAAAGCCATGAATAGATATCCTGGTTTTCTGTATGTATAACACTGGTAGCACCTGTTATGTCTTTTGTCCATCTTCGGGTAGTGAGCAAATCTCCGTGAAGGCCAGCAAGAGCCTTTCTGAGATGTGTGATGAACCCTTCGGAAGTGCTGGTGACTTGCTTTCTCCAGAACATGCCACCGCCAAGAGAAGCTGTGCCAGTGTGTAAGTAGGTTATCTCCCCATCCACATGCTGGCTAAAGGAGTGAGCTCTGGACAGGGCACCAGTAATACTTTTTGCCACAGATGCCTCTGCGTACACCGAGGCTTGTATCTGGAAAGTGCTGGTGTGAAGTAACGATTCGGCTCCTGTGCAAGTAACACTTGCCGATCTCACACCAAGAATGTCAGAGCCAAGCGTGTTTTCGTACGTATGCATGTAAGTAACGAAACTGGATATTGCAAGTGATGTCTCTCTAGAGCCAATAATATCACTGCTTACAACGGCATTTCTGGTCTTAATGGACGATATTGCTGACAAGTAACCCCTCATTCCAGAATGAAGATGGGTTACATATGCTCGTAATTCCGCTTCCTGAGTGAATCTCCAGTACATATTCGCCATGACTCCATCCTCAGTATCCCTGAGATGAGTGATGTACCCGCTGTAGTCCAGTGTTCTCTCGGATTGGCGGTATATGTAGCCACTAAGATTTTCTTCATTTGTATGAAGCACTGTCACAAATCCTGAGAAGGTTGTTAACTCAGAAGTCTGAAGAACAGAGATCGCACCATCTATGTAAGATGCGCCACTGTCCAGATGGGTTACATAAGCGTATATGTAGCCGTAAGGCCCTGCCTTAAGAGCTGATTCGGCTCCTGTTACCGTCTGAGTATCATCAGTATGAAGGACAGTCGCTTCACTGTTCATATCCAGTGTTCTTGTATGAATTATAGAAGCAGCACCTGTGTAATCAGCGGTTGTCTTCTTAGCTCCTATTATGTCTGCACCAACAATATTGCTTGCACTCTTCACCCAATACATGTGCCCATATACAGAGAGCATTCTGACTGCTGGCTCCAAGAAGGCTTGCACACTGTTTATCCCAACGTGAAGAATTGTATTGTATGCCGAAATATAAACAACCTGTTTGTATATGGCGGGCACTGCACCTGTGATAGATGAGGTAATTGTATGGAGAACTGACTCGGCACCTGTAACTGTGGATGCTGTGTATTTAGCACCTATCATATCAGCATGAATCCCACGAGTGGCTTGTTTTCTCCAGTACATTCTTCCGTACACATTCTTTGTGGTATTCGCAACTGCAAACACCTTTGCAGAGATATCCTGAGTATGGCGATGAATAACAGACGATGCGCCATTAGCCCCTATGGTGAGTAGCCATCTCCAGTAAAGTTCAGCGTCCATACTCCTCGTGAGGTACTTCCTTCTGAAAATATTGGATGTTATCTGAATATGCGGCATTTCGTGCAGATGAGTTACAAAAGAAGTGCCCTGCAGTGTCTCGGTTACCACTCTGTAGATCCAGGCGTTAAGGTTATCCGAAGGCCCTTCATCCAGTCTGGATATTGCCCCTCTCAGATAATGAGGCACATAGCGAGTCGTTATTATATCAGCACCAAGCCTGTTTATATCGCCCTTAAGCGTACTGGCAGCTCCAGTTACATTTGCATTTGTCTTACTTATGGCAAATACACTGGCGTAAGCACACTGTGTTAAGATCCGTGCCCTAGAGATCGCTGCCGTGTCCGAAGATGAGATAGCATGCAATTTTGTTATGAATCCAGTGTTGTAAAGCTTTTTGGTGTTAACATGGGTTATGTAGCCAAGAATTCCCAAGGTGTATCTTCTCGTTGTCAGCATATCTGCAGCAACTGAACGAGTAGCCCGTGCAACGTTAAAGACAGATGATCCTATCTCATGATCAGACTGCGCCACTGCGTAAACTTTTGCAAGTATAGGCCTTGTTGTGTGTTGTCTCCAGAAGATATTAGCATTGCCGAAGTACTCGTTTGTTTTGGCTGTGTTAAGAACACTGGCAGACAAGACCAACGAATTTGCATACCTGCGTTTGGAGGCAGCACCTGTAACGGAAATGTCCCTGCTAAAGACTGCATACATGTAAGAGCGCAGGTAATCGTAAGTATTTTTGGTAACCGACGCTGCACCCTGTATGTTAATAACTGGCATGAAATACGTTCCGATGATATCTCCATTTGTTATCGTGTTATAGCTTTTTGCAATTGCAAAGACTGAGCTTGTAAGAGTATTTCCAGTGCCGTAAGTCGTTATCATGTCAGCACCCATATTCAGTGTTTCTGAATGAAGGTGGGTTATATATGCCTGACTGGGAAGCATCCGCTTTTCTACCCTGTAGAGCCACGAGTAAACGCCATCGCTGAGTGGGCCTTCCAAAACAGAAGTAGCTGCCCACATGCCCATCGTTCTACTGGATCTTCTGAAGATCTCACCACTGACTTGTGCTGTGGTCTCAGCAACGGCAAAGACAGAAGCAAGGATATTCATTGTTTCCGTGTATACAGTAGATACTGCCCCTTCTACGCTTTCAGTTATAAGTGTTCTGCGATATATGTACGAAGAGGCTTTATTTGTCGTGGTAGCTTGTGTAAAGACTGGGCCTGTTATATTAACGCTATCCGTGTGTATCTGAGAGATTGCTGAGAAGATGTTTCTCGCTGTAACTGCCCGAGCATACACGGAAGACATGAGTTCTTTGGAATAATTTTTGATTGTGGACTCAGCACCATGAATCTGAATACCCTGTTCGGCTACCGCAAAAACCTTTGCCTGCAGATTGTTTATTGTCTGAAGATTTGCAATGATAGCCTGTGCTGTTATGTGAGCGTGCTCTACTATCGGGAAAGAGGCTGCACCAGTTACATTTCTAACAATTTTGGCAATTGCAAAGATACTCGCATTTCCCTGTATGCCAGTTGTGTGTATAACCGATGAGGCGCCTGTTACAAAATCCTGGGAATACTTTGCACCAACTATATCTGAGCCCAGGGGTTCGGTAACTATCCTTATCTTGGAAATGGCACTGTGGTAATAACTGTTATTTGCCACAACCCTGTATACATGAGAGCGGATATCCGTCTCCGTATTGGCGAGTGCTATGGCCTTGGCAATGATTTCTATAGGATTCGTGTGAATAACAGACAATGCACCTGTAATGTGTGCCTGTGTATCAGCCTGATTCCAAACAGATGACCTGATTTCAGAGGAAAGTTCCTTCATTACCGAGAGGGCTGCAAAATAACGCCTGTTAGCCATTCCAATGGAATACAGCGAAGAGTTTATATCTGTATTCGTAGACCCAACTGTGTAGAGAGACCCAGATATAATTTCAGAAGATTCCTGAAGTGATGATATTGCAGAACTAATAACAACACTGAGACCTCTGACACGGTTAATGAAGCCCCACAGTGAGCCTTGCCCAAGCCATTCAGAGAAGACATATGAATTCACGAGGTTTGCAAATGAGCTTTTTGTACCGATCATGTCAGCCATAATAGTCTGTTGCCTGAGTGTCTTCGTTACCAGCATATCAGCTGACAGAGATAATGTGGTGCTCTTTACAAGGCCAGATGCTCCCGATATGTACCGAATGGTTGGAACTCTCCTGTAAATTCTCCCAATTATGTTATAAAGAGAGACAATCGGCTCGGAAATGGCGCCTGACACGCCCGTAAGGGACGCCTTAGTCGTTCGGTATAGGCTACTACCCCAAAATTCATTACTCATCGTCCTGGTCGTTAAGACATCCCCAAACATCCATCTAATTGTTAACTGTGGCCTGCTGGTAGATCCAGAAACAGATGGGCCTTGTTTGTTAACTATTCTGTACAAATAACTATAAAAATTGGCTCTAATTTCTACAGGTACGGCAGAAACTGCATGTATGCCGAGCTCTGGCGCTGTTCTCGTAGTAAGCATAGCTGCATCCACTGAATTAACCAATGTGTGCGTTGCATATATATTAGCGCCAATACCAAGTGTTATTGTCTTAGGCTTGGATATGGCAACATGAAGAGATATAGAGTTTTCATGGAGTTTATATAAGTAAGATTTCAGAAGGGCTGTGTGCAGTTCTGCAACAGATGATGCTCCCGCATACATTTTGGATGTGGTGTTGCGTACAGCATGAATTTCAGAATTAATCCCAGATAATCTCAGTGTCTTAATAGGTGTGATGGCGCCTTGCAAATTCTGTGCCAGGCTGCTTTGTTGTGTGACAAGCCATCTAATGCCTTTTTGGGTGATACTTCTTTTTCCAATGGAAAGCCATATTGCATTGTGGGTTGCGGCAACATTATAAACTGCAGCTTGCATAGTATGGTAATAAGACACGGCACCATTTAAATAACCGAACAGCTCACGGCTCTTGTAGTAGCCTCTCAGGGGTATTCCTATCTTTACCAGGTAATCGGCATAAGCATTCATCTGAGGCCCTATTGCAACAGATTGTTTTGCCACTTGCCCCCTCAGGGCAGATATTGTAGTTTTGGCAATGGAAGAGGCTGATCTTAAAACTGCACTTCCCATAACACTACTCTGTGTTGCCGCAGAAATCTCTTTTGTGTGTTGCTTTGGAATAACAATATGGCCCGTAATTACATTGCTACTATGAATGCCTTCATACGTAACAGATGCGTACAGGTTAATGTAAGGATTACCAATTGCCCCATATAACTGAAGATTTTCTTGTTGGGCAATGTGTGCACGCAAGCCACTGTAAAGCTCGTGAGTCGGATACGATATCTTTCCATACATTCCCACAAAAGACAGGCCGGGAATGTTGTTAGCGCTTAGTAGATCCTCTGAAACATAGAAGAATTCCCCTTCTGTTGTTTCTTCTTTTACAGCAAAAGAGCTTGCAGATATGAACTCCCAATCGTCAGCACTTATGGCTGCATGCCACTGGTAAATGCCCGTCTGAAGATCTGGCATATAGGGCTCACCGTAATACAACTCACCAGCAGACTGATCTAAGATGTCCTTGTAACCAGCCATGTAGACATACTGGTTTGGGTTAATCCTGACTGTATCGCCATTAGTTAGTGTAACGGTAATTGCAGTTTCTCGCGTGCTGTAAAAGAGTGTAACAAGAACCATGCTAAGCCTCCGTTATTGTATCGCGCCGTAGACTCCAAAAGGAGCAGGCAAGGTTTCATCTATAACAGTTCCGGTGAAATTCTGATCGGGTATTGGATCTCCTTCATGCAAAATGTACGACGTTATCCAACTCTGCCTATCATCTGTAAAGGAGCCATCATTGTATACTATGAAGCCACCAAAGGAATGCCACCACGGCGAGTCAGCGTATATCTCCTGAATATAAGCATTAACAGTTACTTTAGGATTATTACCGAAACGTGTCTGTGCGTTAATTGGAAGTATTACAGAGTATCCTTTAGTATTGGCTGTAAACTGTAAAGTAAGTGGGAGCTGTACCTGCTCTGAAATAGCCGCACTGAGATTGTGGAGAGAGCGCTTAAGCCCAAAGATGCGCCCATAAACGAACAGCGGATTCTTAAGTACAGATCCTCCCATGAGGTTTTGGTAGATCCACCAACCCGTGGACGGTATGATCACCGCACCAATATTGTTTGTTAGCTTGTATCTGTATAAGGCTTTTCCATACAGGTGCAAATCCTTACGACTCATGTAAGTTACATCTGCATACATGTAGTGATCTATATGGAACAGACGAGTTACCAATCCTGACAAGAACTTAACAGTCCATTTCTTTCCAATAATATCGGATGCGATCCCGTTATCCAACCTTTTTACAAGGTCTCCCCAAATTCCGAGGCCTGCAAATCTTCTTACCGATAAGGCACCATTAACGTACCTGTAACTACGAGTCTTCCCCAAGAACTTTGTTGCCGCACTCACAGCTTTTTGGGTCTGTGCTGTTGTAAAAACACTCGCACTTATAGGAACACCGTGGTAAATCGCACCTAATATGTATTCGTTTGTACGATTAAGGTAACTGTAATAGCCTTGTACCTTATACAAAAAGTCTGCTTTAGAACCAATGAGATTTGCCTGAAGACCTATTGTTAGATCCCACGAATACTGACACGCTGCCTGCAACATTATTGGCTCTAACAAGCATATGGAGCCTTGTATAAAAGATGAGTTACCGTAGAAAGCGCGTTCTACAGCACCTCCCATGGAAATCATTGTCTGCTTTGGCATTTTTAGTGTGGCAGGAAAGTACAGTACAGGCTCCCCAGTATCTATTCCATATTGTATGTTGTATGAACTGAAACCGAGCACGAAGAAGTAACTCTTTGCCTCATTGCCATTCTGAACAAGGAGTGGATTTCCGTAATCCATATAAAGAAGTATTCCCTGTTCGTTAAAGAAGCCTTGTACAAAGAGATGTGGGTCTACTACCGTCACATGCCCAAACGAAAGGACAGCCTCATGTGGCTGTATTGTACATAAGAATGAATTGCCTGTCTGAGATCTGAGAAGTACCTTTACTGGATCGTCTGATGGGTTAGTGATTGTGGTAATCTTCACCCGATAAGCACCACCTTAAAGGGAATAACATAAGTTTCGGACATGTGAAGAAGATTAGCTGTATCAGGATCACTGGTATTCACGTCATATATTCCGGTCTTAGCGGTAACACCGTTTGGAGTGAATGGAACACTTAAGGAGCCCACAATCCAAGTCTCTGTGTTAGCCTTAAGGCTGAGCCTGTATTCCACAGATTCTTTGTAAGCTTTCACGGTGTAATCCTCATTTGTACTGTTAGTTAAGACAGTGAAGAGAACGCTTGTGAAAACCTCTTTCTTTCCAGTAGAGCCAAACAAAGACTGAATAATAGTTCTTGTGCCCGGGAGATCCTGAATCATGCCGTATATAATATTAATGGATGAAGGCGCTTTTGCTAAAGATGCTGCAAAGGTATGAGTAAGCAACCTTCTTAACGGATTGTTCCTAACAGCGATGTAGCCTTTCATATATAAGGATGCAGTAGAGGATCCTACAATGTTAGCGTTGGTAAGTGAGGCCGAGATGTATCTTCCGAAAACTGCTTGTGAACCGATACTTACACTGGCTTGTGACGGTCTCATTAAATATGAGCCAACTGTAGCCATAGCCTCTCCCCTATTCTTGGACAAAGCTGATCCAAGTGACACAGACGTGTCTCTGAGAATGCTTGTATAGCTGAATAAATGAGACTGTAAAGAAAGGGGATGTGCAGTGTGTGCACCTATTGTTTTTGTAAGCTCTCTTTTATTAGCGATATATGATGAAAGGGTGTTAGCAGCACTTAATACGAAAGGATTAATTACTAAGGGACCAACTGGGAAAACAACGGATTTCTGAGAATAAACACCTAAGGATACTGGGAAAACGGTGGTTATTGGAGGCATGTCAAGATTATTTACTATGGATACGCTGGTGGGAAATATTGTGTACAAAGTGTTTATTACAATCTGCTTCTTCAGTGTTTTGTTGCCCGCAAGGGTTTGGACAGTTACTAATAGATTATTATAAGAAGATGGGATTTTGTTTGGTAAGTCTGCTTGTACCAAAATAAGGTTATTCTCTGTCAGGGACATGGATCCCTTGGGAATGTGTTTCCATACATTTCCAGATAGGTCTACAAGTTCTGCATCCAGTATTTTTAACGTGTTGGCGGGAGCCTGAATGTTGTAGAAAACAAAACCATTCGGAAGCCCTACGCCCAAGTTTGCCATGCTTTTGGATACTGCTGCGTAAGGGGTTACTGCTGCATTTGCTACAGAATTCTTCGTAACACGAACCAGGCGCGCATTTACTATATTCAGATCTACAATTGCCCTGGAGAAGACTTTTCCGAAGAGAAGTTCCGTGTTAGGGTCTATTAATGAAGCCCCGATGGAGTTATTGGGCGAGACCTGTTTTGTGCGTGCTGTTGAACCGAAAAGTAAAGAGCTATTGGGGGGAACTATCTGTGAGAATAAACCAATGGTTGCTATATACACTACAAATCTCCCATCTTGGGATTAGTGTTACAAATCAGTTTTTGTAAGCTTGTGAAAACCTCTGAAATAGGTTAAAATACGATTTACATCTGACAGGGGGAAACGATCTATAGCCTTGCGGACCTCATCGCCATCTGGAAAAACGAATGTGACCATCTTTCCATTAGGATCTCTCTCTGTTCTGTATTTAAACCCCTCCGAGGCAAGAAATGTTGTTAAATCTAGTTCTTTTGTTCTGAATTCAGCCATAAAGACACCTCATTTAATTAGAAAGTGGTGAACCGGTTACAATAAAAGCTACATCGTTCCAAGACTCAGTTGGCTGGTTAGGCGGAATAGTGATAACTACCCAAAAATAATATGAAACGCCTGAGTGGATGCTGGATAAAGAAAGTGTGTTCTGCGCCTGAGTCATTACTGGAGCGTTGTTGTTATCAGGTGCAAAGGCAAAGGCAGATACATGAGGCGAGGCAGGTGTAAGGGCGGTAGCCGAGATAGACACTTGTAGCGCCGGAACATCAGACTGAAGGATATAACGCTTAGTCAGAATGGTAGACCCTGAATTGGTGCTTCCGATGGAAGTGCCTTCTAAAACCTGTGGTGATGAAAGATCACTGTACACCAGAATGTAGTCACCTGCAATGAGTAGGTTTACAAAAGAGACCACATTATCCTGTACGGTGTAGTCCGTACCGAATGTCAGAAGGCTATTATTTTTCCACACAAAGGAAGGAACACCAGAAAGACCTGAAACAGTTAAGGAATCCTCTCCCCCATCAGCCACATATAAAAATCCTCTTTGGTATGACTGCTGCCCATCATCTGATTTTATAGTAAACACTAAATAACCTCCTGAACGTTAAATGGCAAAGGATAAGACCAGATCATCTTTATAATCTGTTCTACAAGCAGTGCTGATGCATAATTAGGATTGGTATTAATTGTGAGTTGTATAAGATCGTTTTTAGTAATCATAATAAGAAGAGCATGGGGACCGTAGTCCCCATGTAATCAGGCTTCGTCGTATTGGACAGTTATAACGACAGGTCCAGACGCAATGTCACCAGTTGTTTGGACTGAAGACGGAACTTCCAAGAGGAAGGTAAGCATATCAGAGTAGAAAGGAGCTGCTGAACCATTGACTGCAAGTGATATTGGAGCAGTAGAACCGTAGTTTGTAGACGATCCACTGTAAATAAATTTGTCATAAGGCGTGACAAGTGTGGAATCAGATGAGAAAGGCTGTGTTCCTGTCGTTCCGCTTGCAGGTACAGTTGGGTATCTCGTGCTGGTCGGGACTGCTCCCGTACCTCCGTAAGCTACAACGCCAGCCCATATGATGGTGTTGGTGTCTTTAAGTGTACCTGAAGATTCCCAAACCTTCACGTTGGATGGGACGTTTCCGGTAGAATTCGGGTCAGTCCAGACTATTCCGACGTATGTCTCTGCCGAGTAGTTAGAATTCCCTGATGTTGCCGGTATCCTTATAGGATAACTTTTGTAGTTGGAGGATGTTCCTTGGATGGTTGCATCGTTAATCGTGTAAATTGCAGGGGCTGAGACCGCTGACCAGGCGGAACCATTATAAACGTACTGTGTCCATGTTGGAGTAAGAGCTGCCATTTACTTTTTCACCTCTTCATTAGATTTATGCGGGCGGCATAGATATTTCTTTACTCATACAGATTGTAACATAAATTTAAATTAAAGGCAAATTGTGATGGCAAAAGTTTTAAGATTGGGTAAATTTCATTTATTCTAGCAACGAATAGCCCAAGAATAGAGGCATGAAAATTCTGCAAATATCTTGGTATATATAAAGTAGAAAGCAGAGATGTTTTTAGCTCTGCAAAAAAAAGGAGGGAATTTTTATGAGTATTTTTGTTTTAGTATTAAAGATAATAGCTATTTACATTCTTCTGGTCCTTGCCGGCAACATAACATACTTCTACTTACTAGGAGGTAAGAAGAAGTATGAAAAGATGATAGAAAGGAAGTATGGAAAGGGAGACAACGAGGATGCTGATATAGATCCTCGCTGGGAAGTGAAAATAAAATAAAGGAGAGCGCACAGAGCGCTCTTTATTTTTACTACCTATGCTATGAAAAATATGTTTACTTTTTGGTATATATAAAGTAGAAAGAAAATTCCCCCTTTTACTCTCTATCCCTTCCGCTGTTCCATTAACGAAAGAGGTAGAGAAACTGAGAAAGAGAATTCGCCCTCTCTTTCTTTTTTTTTTTCAT
>Ga0114934_10001724_pt1 | contig 14190 bp, 13 predicted proteins | sample 4SBtaG_2_FD_99695 | JGI IMG/M metagenome (GOLD analysis project Ga0114934, IMG submission 99695) | Deep subsurface microbial communities from Kolumbo volcano to uncover new lineages of life (NeLLi) - 4SBTROV10_white metaG | ecosystem: Environmental > Aquatic > Marine > Volcanic ... | reverse complement strand
TTTAAAATTAGTAGATTGCCACACTCGTTCCTGCGGGAACTTTTCAAAAGTTTCAAACTTTTGAAAAGTTATGAGGGGTGGCTTAGTTTTTCAAAACCACTTGTAGAGATCTACCGGAAGTAATCTTAAAGCCCTTTTTTATAGTATAAATGGAGGCATTTGCATTTTTTGCCCGATAGATAACCTGATAACTTCCGGGAAGCAAAGTAAAACTTTGGTTGGTTTGATTGGTAAGCAGATTGGTAACCCATTGAATATCTTTTCCCTTTCGTTTATATATGCTACCGTACCCAATTGATGGCAACATAATAGTAACAATTCCCGGTTTTGGGATTTTTACAGTAGTCGTATGGCTTTGTTCAATATCCACTCCGGGCGTGATAATCTTTGGTAAAGTGAGAATCTCCAAATCATATTTCCCAACAATATATTTTTCTGTGGTGTTTGCCTGTTGTACATTTATTATTTCACAGTTCCCATCCTTTTTAACCAATACCTGTAAGTCTTTATATAAATTATCATCTGTTTGAATTTTTAAATATCCCTGTGGGGCATCAATGCCAACAATTTTATGTTTCCCCGGTACCAAACTAAAAGTATCAGACTCTACTGACGGGATAGTGTGTACTTTAATCTTATAAATTGTCATAGGACTTAATATCAAAGTATCCGGATTGCCTTTGGCGTTCAAGGTATGAATAAAATTATATCGAATATCGCCCGTTGTATTATCATAAAAAGTCATATTGACATTGGTCTCCGTAGGATTACCTGCCTGATCGAGTAAATTAACTTGCATTGTTGTATTGTTCAATGCTTGTGAAATAACAATCCCTAAAACTTCTTTAAATCGTTCAGGGTCTGCGGCATCATAATAATTGCCTACACACTCAAATGTTTTCTTGAAGTTCACATCCAAACCAATACCAATCACAAAAGGTTTCAGGATAATGCCTTTTTTCTGAAGTTCCAACGACGCAGCACATGGATCACCATCGCATGCCTCTATGCCATCGGTAATCAAAACAATAACATTCCGGCAAAATTCACAAGGTGGAAAATCATCTCCGGCTAATGTCAATGAGTGTGCAATGGGAGTCGTCCCTTTAGGTTGAATATTCTTTAGTGTCATCATTATTTTATCAGCATTATCGCTGCCAAAAGGAACTGCCAAACGGGTATCATCACACCGTTGCGGTGGAACATAATATTGGTCACCATAAACACGCAACGCCAACTCCAAATTTTTGACATCACGCATACTGTCAACCATCTGTACCAAGAGATTACGGGCAATATCAATTTTGGCTTGTTTTGAATAAGTACCACTCGTTCCCATAACATTGCCTTCCCATTTTCCCATCATGCTTTGCGAGGCATCAAAGATGAAAAGTATTCGTGTTTTATAAACAGGTTTTTTGTTAGACTGGGAAAAACCGGTCAATGAGAATGTTAGTAGAAAAAAGAATAAAATCGTTTTCTCTATATTCTTATTTCTCAATAATTTAAAATCATTCATAAAGATACGCTTGGTAATATCGTTTTTAATAATCGCCTAAGGTCTCCGGTAATTGACTTAATGCTTTTTTCAATTGTTCGTCATTAGGGGCTTTTCCGTGCCACCCATGATCATTTTCCATAAAATCAACACCCTTTCCCATTATTGAATGCATTAATATAACGATTGGTTTGTGCTGATTCGTATTTTCCACAGCTTGTTTTAAAGTCGTTTGTATATCCTCAATATCATTTCCATTCATTTCAAGCACATCCCAACCAAAAGCCTCCCATTTCGCATTCAAATCACCCAAAGAAACCACTTCATCTACCGGTCCGTCAATTTGCTGACCATTGTAATCCACTACGGCAATTATATTATCCACCTTATTATGTGCAGCAAATAGGGCCGCTTCCCAAATATTACCTTCTTGCAATTCACCATCGCCCATCAGCGTAAAAACCAATTTATCATCGTTGTTCATTTTTTTACTGATAGCGGCACCTACTGCAACAGACAATCCTTGCCCCAAAGAGCCTGAAGCAACACGAATGCCCGGTAATCCTTCAGCAGTAGTAGGATGCCCCTGTAAACGCGAATTTAAGGATCTGAAAGTTTTCATTTCCGAAACAGGGAAAAATCCTTTTCGTGCTAATACACTGTACCACAATGCCGAAAGATGTCCATTAGAAAGGAAAAACAGATCCTCACCTTTACCATCCATTGAAAACTTATCCGCATCATATGACATAAAATCATTGTACAGAACGGTTAAGAAATCTGCTGCGCCCAGTGCGCCTCCGGGATGACCCGAATTATTTTGATGAACCATTCGTAAAATATCGCGCCGTACTTGTGTGGCAAAAGCCGTTAATTTTTCTCTATTCTGCATTCTTTATTTTTCATTTTAATGAATGACAAAAATAAAGCATTATTCGGGCAAGGTGTAAAAAATGTCAAAGATTTACTAACACTCTTTTTCACAAAAATTCAATGACAAAAGAACGCTGAAAGGAAAATTCATAGTTTGTGTTAAATAACATATTTTATTTGTTTTAAATCAAAAATAAAAAGTAGCAATTTCTCGTTTAAGATTACATGAAATTATTAACCAATAAATATTTTGCTTATGCCCGAAATATCTACTTTATTTTTTATTTATGGAATCGAGAATTTATGGGAAGAAGAATACCATAAACTCGAAATTGAATTTTCTAAAGAACTAAAATTACTGGATAAACTAAAAACAAGCCCTGACGATGCGGTTATTAAACAAATTATTCAGAAATCAAAAGAAGTTTGCCATTAATCGAGCTAATTGTAATTATGAATTATGAATTGTTAATTGTTAATGGTCAATGGTTAATGGTCAATGGTTGACTTTGGTATAAAGGTAAGGCACTTTTATTAGCGGTTTTGTGGAAGGTCTTTTACGCATCTAACTGAAAAACCGTGATGTTTGTCGCAAGTTGTTAAACTAACAGATGATTGACGAAAATTCAAATAGCAATACCATGCTTTTTGTAATGACTCGTCATAAGAAAGCCACCAAAAACCCTCTTCTCCAAGACTGCCAAATCCACTTTTGGGGTCACAATATCCTGCCGGTATCAAAGCTAACTCTTTCAATTTGCTCCCAATAGCGTTACCTTTATCCCCCGGCACATTTGTGTTTTCCATTTTTGTCCAATCGTCCACATCGGGAATACGCCACCCGGCAGGGGCTAAACCCCGTGTGTCATTGACAGCATACCAATTATATAACCGTCCATATTTCAATACCTTTTTTTCATCATCGTAATAATTACGATAGGCGCCGTATTTCAAAGTATCCCACTCATATTTATTGGTCGTATTAGGAATTGTATCCCCATTTCGATAACGGGTAGTTCGTAAATTTTCAACCATCCACAGTTGGTTACCTATTTTCATTATAGCATAAGAATTACCATCAACATCCACACACGGCTCAAACCAAAATGAAATAATTTCATCATTTTCGGGAATGGTCATTACCACTGTTTTATTTTGTCCCGAAAAACCTACTAATTTAATTAAATCACCTTTTCTAAAATTTAATTCACGAATAGATGAAGAAGGATTAATCGCAGAAAAATTTTTATCGGCAGGTTTTTGTTTTATTGTTTGCAAAGTGGAATCTTTTAAATATAAGATCTCATTTCCTAAAACGGTTTTTGTTGTTTTTAAATTGATATTTGTAACTTGTACCGAATCAATATTTTTAGAAATACCGGCAGCCTTAAAAGACAAATAATAATTTTGTCCTATTACATTTCCTGCCACAGTAGAGATAAGCAATAAAAGCAATAATTTTAACAAACCAGTCAAATTAAAAAAACAAAATAAAACCATTTTTCACAATCTAACAAATTTTCACTAACTTTTAAACATTTGAAAAGTTCTCCGGCAGAAAAGTTTCCGCATAAATTTTCTTCGTAAATTTGTCTTCTTATTTTTGCTGCATGACGATCAATGAACTGAAAACGGAAATACTGAAGCCTGAGACCAATATTTTATTAGTTTCACATAAAAATCCTGATGGGGACACCCTTGGCGCTGCATTGGCGTTGTATCACCTTTTTTCATCAATGCAAATAAATGTATCGCTGCTTGTTCCTAATGGCTTCCCTGATTTTTTGAAGTGGATGCCGGGCAGTAATCAATTTATTATTGCTATGGAGCAAGAAAAAGCAGCTAACAAGGCGATGGCGGAAGCAACACTGATTTTTTTCATTGACTTCAATAATTACGAAAGAATTGATTTCATTGCAAAGCGACTTGAAAAAAATAAATCCCCAAAAATTTTAATTGACCATCATCCGAATCCTGATGATATTTTCGATTTTGTATTGTCTGATGTGAGGGTAAGTTCTACTTCGGAGTTAATTTACACTTTTATTGAACAATTGGCATGGCTTGATAAAATCAATAAACCCATTGCCGAAAATCTATTTACAGGGATTATGACCGATACCGGATGTTTCTCACATAACTCATCCCGGCCTGAAACTTTTGAAGTGGTTGCTGCACTACTAAAGAGAAATATTGATAAAAACGAAATATACGACAGGGTATATAATAATTTTTCGGAAAGCCGGATGCGGTTATTGGGCTATGCTTTATACGAGAAAATGGTGGTAATGCCCGAATACCATACGGCCTATTTTTATTTTTCGGCAGAGGAACTGAAACGCTTCAATTTTCAGTTGGGCGATGAAGAAGGGATGGTAAACTATTTATTATCAGTAAAAGGCGTTCAATTTGCTGTTATTATCATAGAGAAAACGCGCTATGTTAAAATGTCATTTCGTTCTAAAGGTTTGTTTCCTGCCAACTATGTAGCCAAACGCTATTTCCATGGTGGTGGACATCTAAATGCCGCAGGGGGAAAATCATATAAATCACTATCGGAAACCATTACAAAACTACAAAAAGTATTAAAAGAAGATGAGGCAATTCAAAAATATTTCTAATCTCTCATTTTTGTTAATTTTTGCGGTGGTGGTGTTATTCGCCTGTAAAAATACAGCAAAAGAAAAACAACGAAAAAAAGTGCCTATTGCTGAATATGAAAAACCTTTACAACGGGTTAATAAATATCTTGTAAAAGAGGATAACGACCGAATCAAGTCTTTCATACGACGGAAACATTGGGATATGAAACAAACAAAAACCGGTTTATGGTATCAAATTTACGAAAAAAGTAATGACACACTTAAACCAAAATTTAATGATATCGTTGAGTTATCCTATCGTGTTTATTTGCTCGATGGAACCCTGTGTTATTCTTCTGATTCCACCGGTAATAAAAAGTTTGCAGTCGGTCATGGTGGTGTGGAATCCGGTTTGGAAGAAGCTATTTTAATGCTGCACAAAAATGATAAAGCACGATTTATTATGCCGCCGTATCTCGCACATGGCTTATTGGGTGACCAAAATAAAATCCCTGCCCGGAGCATTATTTTATACGATGTTCAATTGCTTAAAATTAACGGAAACTAAAAATGATTAGGCAATTGGTTGAAAATAGTAGAATTCGCTTTATTCCGGTTATTTTTATCTTATTACTCTTTGGGTGTAAGAAACAGGAACTTTTCCCCGGTTACAATGAAATGAATGACAATTATTATGCCTTAATAAGTGCTGACGGCAAAGGTCTAAAACCACAGATTAATGATTTGATAATTGCTGACTTAAAATACTTAACCCTCAAAGATTCAGTGTTTTTTTCCGGTGTGCGAAAATTTAAGTTAACAATGCCTGATTATCCGGGCGCTATTGATGAGTTGTTTATTCAGCTTTCGCAGGGCGACAGTGCTTTGATGATAATAAATACAAAACGGTTTTTTGAAAAAGATTTAAAATCTGAGGTGCCGGACTTTCTAAAGAATCAACGATTTTTTAAAATACAATGCCGTATTGTAAAAGTGGAAAGCAGAAAACAATATTTGCAGGAAAAAACCCGTTTCCTGTCATGGTTGGTTGGTCAAAAACAATTTGAAAAAGCTAATTTGGATATTTTTTTAAATATGCTGAACCGGTACGAAAAGAAACAAGATTTATATAAAGTGGATTTGATAAAAGGAGAAGGTGATTTAATAAAAACAGGCGATACCATAGTTGTTAATTATGAGGGCTATTTTTTAGATGGTAAAATGTTTGATTCCACATGGAAAAGACATCAACCCTTTGAATTTGTCTTTGGGACAGAAATGCAGGTAGTTAAGGGGTTGGAGATTGCATTGCGAACAATGAAAGCGCATGAAAGAGCATTATTTGTAATGCCTTCGGAAATGGCATTTGGCGAAAAAGGTTCTTCTACAAGAATAGTTCCACCGTTTACACCAGTTGTTTTTGAAGTTGAAATAGAACAAATTAATTTTAAAAATAAGATAAAAAATGAAGAATAAATTATCATTATTGGGAATTATGCTTTTAATGGTCTTGTATGCCTGCCATAAGAACGAACAAAAATTTGAAGTCATTAACGGCATTAAGAGTCATTATTTTGTTAAAAACAAGAATAGTAAAAGCGTAAAAGTTGGCGATGTATTAGTGTTAAATTTGCGTTATACGACCATGGATGATTCTGTTATTTTTGATTCTAAATTGGTACCGGATTTTAAAATGAGGTTACATCATCATGATGCTAATATTCCAACAATAGACGATGCCCTCGCCGGAATGCATGTAGGTGATTCTGCATTGTTTTTGATAAACGCAGAATCATTTTATGTCATAACCAAAAGATCAACATTACCAAAAGAATTTAGACAAGACGATAAGTTAAAGTTTTTTGTAAAAGTAAAAGATGTATTGACTTTTGATAATTATCAAAACGAGCTGGAAAGAAAAAATCATTCGACTGCCGCCATGGAAGAATCATTATTGAAGCGTTATTTATTACATGCCAATATCAAAGAAAAACCCACGGCAGATGGACTTTATTACATTGAAACAAAAAAAGGAACCGGTGAAAAACCGCAGCCGGGTGATATGGTAACGGTTCATTATACAGGTACATTTGTTGACGGAAAACCTTTTGACTCTTCACTCGAGCGGGGCAAACCATTTACCTTTAAATTTGGTGTGGGCGAAGTTATCTCCGGTTGGGACGAAGGAATTGCTATGATGCGTAAAGGTGGAAAAGCGCAATTGATAATTCCTTCGAATTTAGCTTATGGCAGTGAAGGAAAACCGCCTGTTATTCCTCCATATTCCACCCTGATTTTCGATATTGAATTACTGGATATCCAAAAAGCAAAATGATATTTATGAAATTGCTATGGATATAATTGTAATTTTCTAATTATGAATCTCAATTCAAAATTCAATATTAAAACTATAGACAGATAAAAAATAATATCTTTGTTTCAACAAAAAAACAATTTTATAATTAAACAACAAAAAATAACTCAAATGAAAAAAATGGTATTACTTTCGGGGCTTTTATTTTTAAACTTATTAATAATGGCTCAAAACGATTTTACGACAACGCCGTCAGGACTGAAATATAAAATTTTAAAACACGGCAACGGCAAAAAAGCTAAAGCCGGAGGTATAGTATCTGTGCATTATACCGGTAAATTTTTAAATGATTCTGTTTTTGACAGTTCATATAAGCGTGGGAAACCCATAGAATTTACACTCGGTGCAGGTCAAGTTATTAAAGGCTGGGACGAAGGAATTGCCTTATTGCATGTAGGCGACAAAGCCGAATTTTTAATTCCACCGGAGTTAGGTTATGGTAATCGTCAAGTAGGTCCAATTCCGGCCAATTCAACTCTGCGTTTTGAAGTAGAACTGATGGACGCAAAAGACCCCATTGTAGTTAAAGAATATGATGTGAAAGGAAAAGACACCATAACAACAGAAAGCGGATTGCAATATATCATTGTTGAAAAACCTAAAAAAGATGCAGTTGCGGCAATCAAAGGCCATAAAGTACGAGTAAATTATTCCGGTTATCTGACCGACGGTAAAATGTTTGACTCTTCTGTAAAACGCAATCAACCTTTTGAATTTACACTCGGTGCTGGTCGTGTTATCAAAGGATGGGACGAAGGGGTTGCCTTGATGAAAGAAGGGGAGAAATGCCGTTTTATAATTCCTTATCAATTGGCTTACGGTGAAAGAGGTTATCCGGGAGCTATTCCACCAAAAGCAACTTTGATATTTGATGTAGAGCTAATTAAGGTGTATTAGTGTTTTATCAATGAGTGGAGGTATTTCAAAAAAATTAATTATTGCGATTGATGGCTATGCCTCATCGGGTAAAAGTACGCTGGCTAAAGATTTGGCTAAAGCGCTTAATTACCGGTATATTGATACCGGGGCTATGTATCGTGGTGTCGCTTTTTATGCCGGTAAGCAAAAATGTTTTTCCGGTGAAATAATAAATGAAAATTGTTTAAAACAAATTTTAAACGATATTCATCTTTCTTTCAAAACCATTAATGGAAAATCACATTTATTCCTGAATGGAGAAGATATTGAATCATCTATCAGAACCATGGATATGGCAAATAAAGCATCTAAAGTCAGCACAATTGGTTTTGTCCGTTCCTTTTTGGTAGCACAGCAACAACAAATTGGAAAAGACAAATGCTTGGTGATGGATGGCAGGGATATTGGCACGGTTGTATTTCCTTATGCCGATGTTAAATTCTTTGTAGAAGCATCATTAGAAGTGCGTACCATGAGACGATTTAAAGAACTACAAGAAAAAAATCAAGCGATTACAATTGATGAAGTTCGGGAAAATCTGAAAGAACGGGATATTAGAGATACTTCCCGAGAAATATCACCATTGAAAAAAGCTGACGATGCTGTTTTTATTGATAATACCAATATGACAAAAAAGGAACAATTGGACTTTGCATTGTCAGTTATTAATAAAAAAGTAAAAAATAATTAGAAAATTCCTATAACTTATTACTTTTGGTAAACTAAAATTATTGGCACCATGAAAAAAGTAAATTTGAATTCACCTATAAAAACCATTGGCGTGTTAACTTCCGGTGGCGATTCACCTGGGATGAATGCTGCCATCAGGGCTGTTGTAAGGGCATCAATTTTTTACAATCGGCGTGTTTTTGGAATTTATCATGGCTATAAGGGCCTTATTAAAGGACAAATTCAAGAACTCTTTTCATCGGATGTCAGCGATGTGATTACGCGTGGTGGTACTTTTTTACGCACCTCCCGCAGTCCTAAGTTTTTTGAATTTGAGGGTAGAAAAAAAGCAAGAAATCAACTATCAAAACATGAAATTGATGCTTTGATTGTTATAGGTGGTGATGGTTCTTTTAAAGGGGCAAAAACATTTTCTGAAGAATTTGATTTTCCCATAATTGGTATTCCCGGAACGATTGATAATGATTTGTTCGGAACAGATTATACCATTGGCTATGACACGGCATTGAATACTGTGGTTCAAGCAGTCGATAAAATTAGAGATACGGCTTCTTCTCATGACCGTTTATTTTTTGTGGAAGTAATGGGACGCGATGCCGGATTTATTGCATTACGGAGTGGTATTGCTGCCGGAGCAGAAGAGATTCTTATTCCTGAACGCCGCACTGATTTCCGTAAATTGAAAAACTATTTACAAGAAGAATACAGAGTAAAAAAATCATCCAGTATTGTGCTGGTTGCTGAGGGTGACGATTCCGGTGGTGCCATCGTATTAGCCAATGCCATAAAACGCGATTTTCCTGATTTTAATGTCCGGATAAGTATTTTAGGACATGTACAACGCGGAGGCTCTCCTTCAGCATTTGACCGCGTAATGGCCAGTGAAATGGGAATTGCCGGTGTTCAAGGATTGCTGAATGGTAAAACCAATGTTATGGTAGGAATGAAAAACAGAAAGATAGTATTTGTAGATTTGGGAAAAACAGTAAAACACCATAAAAAAGTAAAACAGTCATTGCTTGATATGGTAAAGATTCTAAATGTATAAGCAAAATAAAATACCGTGTTTGTAGAAGTTCTGTTGCCCTTGCCTGTCAAGAAATCTTTTTACTATGAGGTTAAAAAAGAGCTTTTACATAAAATTCAAGACTTTGTCAGAGTATTGGTGCCTTTTGGCAAAACAAAAGTTTATACTGCCTTAGTTATCAAAATTCATCATGCTGTTGAAGCAGATTACGACATTAAAACCATTATAGATGTTTTAGACGACCGTCCGGTAATTATGCCTGTGCATTACCGTTTCTGGCAATGGATTGCTGAATATTATATGGCATCGCAAGGCGAAGTAATGAATGCCGCTTTTCCTGCACCTTTTAAATTAGAGAACAAATTGCAGATAACTGTAAATACCGGATTTTCCGGATATGATAATTTGACAGATAAAGAAAAATTAGTTTGGGATTTTATTGCTGATAATAATGTTGTGTCAATAGAAAAACTGCAACAGGGCATGAAAACCAAAGCGGTATATAGTATTATCAACCGCTTACGCAATAAAGAGGCAATCATCATAGAGGAAAAAATGCGCACCGGATATAAGCAGAAATTTGAAACAGTTATTTCACTTTCTGACAATTATTTAAAGCAGGAACAGCTTAACGAGCTACTTAAACAATTAAAACGGGCACCTGCACAAACCGATATGCTACTGGAATTTTTACAATTATCTGATTTTTTCACAAAAGGGAAAACCCAAATAAAAAAAAGTGAGTTACTGGCGAAAAAGAAATCTCGAAGTTCTATAAAAGCATTAATTGAATGCGGCATCCTAGAAGAAAAAAAAGTGAATGTCTCGCATTTGGAAGAAGTGAAAATGGCGGGTATCAAGCCGAATCCGCTAACACCGGCTCAGGGAAAGGCTTTTAATGAAATTAAAGCGTCATTTAAAGAGAAGGATATTACTTTAATTCAAGGGGTTACTTCCAGTGGGAAGACAGAAATTTACATTCATCTGATTCAAGAAACTATTGCCAAAGGTAAGCAGGTGCTTTATCTTTTGCCTGAAATTGCCCTTACAGGACAAATAATAAACCGTTTGCGCCGCCATTTTGGAAATAAAGTCGGGGTATATCATTCCAAATTCAATGATAATGAGAAAGTGGATATTTGGAAAAAGGTTTTATCGGAAGATAGTGAGACATCATTTCAAATTATTTTAGGCGTTCGTTCGGCTATCTTTTTGCCTTATCGGAATTTGGGACTTATCATTGTGGATGAAGAACATGAGAATACTTTCCGGCAACAAGACCCTGCACCAAGATATCATGCCCGTGATAGCGCTATTGTTTTGGCAAATTATTTTAAAGCTAAAGTGCTTTTGGGGTCGGCAACACCCTCTGTGGAATCAATCTTTAATGCACGGGTGGTGAAAAAGTATGGTTTTGTGGAATTAAATCAACGATTCAAGGAAATTAAGATGCCCGAATTTTTAGTGGTTGACACTAAAAAAGAAAAGAAAAAGCGAAAAATGAGATTGTCTTTTTCATTTTTATTATACGATGAGATAGAAAAAGCACTGGCCAATAATGAGCAGGTCATCTTGTTTCAAAATCGTAGAGGGTATGCCCCCTATCTTTCCTGTGATAAATGTGGTTGGGTAGCACAATGCAATAACTGCGATGTCAGTCTTACATATCACAAATATTCCAATAAATTGGTTTGTCATTATTGCGACCATGAGCAACTTTTGCCAAAATATTGTCCTGAATGCGGTGGCGAAGTAAAACTAAATTCAGGCATTGGGACTGAAAAGTTAGAAGAAGAAATCAATTTGCTTTTCCCAGAAGCAAGAACAGCCCGGATGGATTTAGACAGTATGCGAAAAAAACATGCGCACGAGACGCTGATTGCCCGGTTTGAAAATCGTGAAATAGATATTCTTATTGGCACACAAATGGTATCCAAAGGATTAGATTTTGAACATGTTAGCTTGGTTGGTATTGTCGATGTGGATGCGTTGATGTTTTTCCCGGATTTTCGTTCACATGAACGGGCATTTCAATTAATTACCCAAGTAAGCGGAAGGGCAGGGAGAAGTCATAAGCAAGGTAAAGTTATCTTGCAAACTTCGCAACCTGACAGTAAATTAATTAAACAGATTATTTCGTATCATTACAATGGCTTTGTTAAAGAACAGTTATTGGAACGAAAACAATTTTTATATCCGCCGTATAGCCATTTGATAAAAATCTCGTTACGCCATCGTGATTGGAAATTTATTGAGATTGCCGCCGGAAAAACCGCAAACAAATTGAAACAAGTATTTGGTAATCGTGTATTAGGTCCTTCTGAACCGGCAATATCGCGTATAAAGAATCAATATATTCGAGAAATTTTATTGAAGGTTGAACGGGAAAAATCGCAAGCAAGAGCAAAAGAATTATTACTTGCCTCTATTGACGAATTGCAACAACAACCTTTTTTTAAAGGCATTACATTTCATTTAGAAGTAGATTAACCACAAATATAAAAAAGCCCTGAAAAAATCAGGGCTTTCAAATCATTTAATTCATACCGGACAATTAGTAACCGGCACAAACTTTTGAACTATGCTTTAGCTTTTGCTTTTTCAGCAATTTCTTCAAGCATGGCTGTTGTCAAAGATTTAGGTCTTTCAATAGGATATCCTAAAGCTCTGTCCCAAGTGATATTAGCTAATACACCAATAGCACGACCAACACCAAACAATACGGTATAGAAATCATATTCTTTAAGTCCGTAGAACCATTGAATAACACCTGATTGTGCATCAACATTTGGCCATGGATTTTTAGCTTTTCCGTGTTCTTTTAATATATCAGGTACCACTTGATAAAGCATATCAACATATTTGAAGATTTTATCATTTGGTAAATGTTTAAGACAAAAATCGCGTTGTGATTGGTAACGGGGATCCGTTTTTCTCAATACGGCATGTCCGTAACCGGGAATAACTTGTCCGCTATTCAGTGTGTCCCAAACAAATTGTTTCATCATTTCAGGTGTTGGCTCTTTACCATCTAATTTGTCCATAACACCTTGCAACCAACGCAAAACTTCTTGGTTAGCCAAACCATGTAATGGTCCTGCCAATGCATCCATTCCAGCGGAAAGTGAATAGTAAGCATCTGATAAAGTAGAAGCTACTAAGTGTGTGGTGTGTGCTGAAGCATTTCCTGATTCGTGATCAGAATGCAAAATGAAATACATACGGGCTACATCGTCATACGGTGGATCAATTCCCATCATGTGAGCAAAGTTACCACCCATATCTAATGAATTGTCAGCAGGAATATGTTTGTCATCTTTGTATTTCAAACGATAGATATATGCGGCAATAGAAGGTAATTTTGCAAGAATATCAGTAGCATCCTCATACATTGAATCCCAAGCATCCATTTTATTAAATCCTTCTTCATAGAATTTTGCAAACTTGCTTTCTTTTTGCATCACTAATATAGCAGTAGAGAACATAACCATAGGATGTGAGTTTTTCGGCATGGTTCTCAAAACATCAATAACATACTGGGGAACTTCTCTTCTTTTTTTGAATTCCTCAACAACTTCTAAGGCTTCTTCCTTGGTTGGAACATCACCCGTTAAAAGTAAATACCAAAATCCTTCAACATAAGGATAATCTTTTCCTTCCGGTTTTGGTAGCGCTTCCATTACTTCGGGGATGGTCATTCCACGGAAACGAATACCCTCATAAGGATCCAAATAGGAAATGTCTGTTACCAAAGATTTGATTCCTCGAGCACCACCGATTACCTGTTGAATCGTGACCTCTTGGACTTTTACATCGCCATGTTCTTTTAATAATTTAGTTGTCCGTGGACGGTGTTCTTGGATTTTTTGAAATAATTTGTCTTTTAAGGCAGTCATATCAATTAATTTTTAAATTTGTTTAAAAGTATATTGCTTTATTATAACAGAAAAATTTTTTTTTATGTTTGAGAATTATGTTTTAGAAGGCAACATCAGATAACATACCATGAAATCGCCATGAGCAATAAATAGCACACCAACTAAGAATAATTATAAATTGTTAATTATGAATTGTTAATGTGGGGCATGAGAAATTCAAAAAATAAACACACCCCTTAATCCCCTCTTAATAGAGGGGAAACAATCTTCCCCCTTAAAAAATAGCTTGTCCCGATGAATGTCGGGAGGGATTGAGGGGGTTGTGAAAAAGTAATTTTTGAAAACTAAAT
>Ga0114934_10001722_pt1 | contig 14197 bp, 18 predicted proteins | sample 4SBtaG_2_FD_99695 | JGI IMG/M metagenome (GOLD analysis project Ga0114934, IMG submission 99695) | Deep subsurface microbial communities from Kolumbo volcano to uncover new lineages of life (NeLLi) - 4SBTROV10_white metaG | ecosystem: Environmental > Aquatic > Marine > Volcanic ... | reverse complement strand
ATTTTGAAAAATATCGTAAAAGATTGTTATTGGGATTATAATATAGATGTTGAAGATTTGGAATCTATATTGATGGAGAATAATTTTCGCGAACAGCAAAAACTATTTTCTAAAATAATATATAATTCAAAAGATAAATTTGTATCATTGAATATTTTTTCAACAGAACAACTACGCGAATTATTTGCAAATTTTAAAGTAACATACAACGAAAAATATATAAACAAGCATATATTAGTGCTCAAATCACTATTGCTTGGAGAAAAAAGTTATATCAAAGGTTTGGAATGGAAGTAAATTATAAAAAACTTTATGAGCTTCAAGACCAAGTTTTGATTTTAGTTTCTAATTTGGAAAATGATTTTTATCTTACAGGTGGTACTGCACTCCATAGATTTTACTTCGGGGCAAGACACTCAGATGATTTAGATTTTTTTGTAACAAATGGAGCCAATTTTAATGAAGATGTGAATGAAATCATAGAAGAATTAGTAAAGCAAGGTTATAGTGTTGTAGAAGATGTAAAATCAAGAGATTTTTATAGAGTTACTCTCAACGATACGCTCCAACTTGACTTTGTAAATGATAGAGTTTATAGATATAAAAAGAGTATATTAAAAGATGGTATCAAGATTGACAATAAGACAAATATCTTGACAAATAAAGTAAACACAATCATCAATAGAGATGAAGAAAAAGATGTTTTTGATTTGTTCTGTTTAGCCTACAACGAAGAGTTTAATTGGAAAGATATCTTAGAAATAGCCAATAAAAAATCAGTTTTAGAAAAAGATATATTTGCATATAGACTCAAGTCATTTCCATTGGAGTGGTTAAAAAGAATTAAAACTCTAAAAAATATAATCATAAATAAAGAACAGATAAAAATACTTTGCAATGATATGTTAAATGATTTAGATAATTCATTATATAAAAACAGGAAAGAGAAAATTGAAAAATAAAATAGCAATTATAGGCCTAGGCTATGTTGGCTTACCCCTAGCTCATGCATTTAGTAAAAAGTATGAAGTAGTAGGTTTTGATATTGCACAGTGGCGTATAGATGAACTTACAAGGGGTATAGACAGAACGCTAGAGCTTAGTGAGACACAAGTAAAAGAAGCATTAGCGAATAATATGACTTTTACAAGAGATTTAAAAGATATAACAGATTGTAATATCTATATAGTAACAGTCCCAACTCCAATAGACAAAAATAAAAGACCAGATTTGACCCCACTTGTAAAGGCTAGCCAAACAGTAGGAAAAGTACTTCAAAAAGATGATATAGTTATCTTCGAATCTACAGTTTATCCAGGAGCTACAGAAGAAGAGTGTGTGCCAGAACTCGAAAAGTTTTCAAACTTGAAGTTCAATCAAGATTTCTTTTGTGGCTACAGTCCCGAACGCATAAATCCAGGCGACAAAAAGCACACAGTAACAAAAATCCTAAAAGTAACTTCTGGCTCAACTCCTCAAATAGGGAAAAAAGTAGATGCACTCTACGCAAGTATTATAACTGCAGGAACCCACTTAGCACCTACCATAAAAGTAGCAGAAGCAGCAAAAGTAATTGAAAATAGCCAAAGAGATATAAATATAGCATTTGTCAACGAGCTAGCCATTATCTTCAATAAACTCGGGATTGATACAAACGCGGTACTAACAGCCGCAGGAACAAAATGGAATTTTTTACCATTTAAACCAGGTCTTGTAGGAGGACACTGCATAGGAGTAGATCCATACTATCTCACTCATAAAGCACAACAAATAGGCTATAACCCTGAGATTATCTTAGCAGGAAGAAGACTCAATGATAATATGGGCATCTATGTGGCAAATCAAGTGATAAAATTGATGATAAAAAAAGGGCACAAGATAGAAGGCTCAAAAGTGCTCGTACTTGGCATCACTTTTAAAGAAAATTGCCCAGATATAAGAAATAGCAGAGTGATAGATGTCATAAAAGAGCTTCAAGAGTTTGGTTGTAATGTAGATGTTTATGACCCTTGGGCAGATGCAACAGAGGTAAAAAAAGAGTACAATATAGAATTAATTGAGAATGAATCACTGAAATTAGAGCATTATGACGCAGTTATTTTAGCCGTGGCTCATAAAGAGTTTAAACAATTAAATTCCCAATTATCAACCACCAACTCTCAATCAGTAAAGTTTGATATTAAGTCTGTTTTAGATCAGAGCGATGGAAGATTGTAATTGCAGTTTTTCATCGTTTTTGCACTGGTATGTAGATAATAAAATAAAGAGTCAACTATGTTAGCAATAAAAATAGACAATCCAGAGATTGAAAAAAGAATCAAGCAATATGCAACACAAAAATGATATTTTTAGATACTTGTCTGCTTATTGATTATTCAAAAGAGAAGATTGATATTGACTTAAGGGGAGATTATTGCATCAATTCTGTTGTAAGTTATGTATTGTATTACATATATAATTTAGATATAATAGGATTATAAAACATATAAAGGTGTTCCTATGTTAGAAGAACTTTTTATTAAAAGTCGTGACTTTATAGATATAAATAATCAAGAATATAAAAGATACTTTATTAAAACTAAAAAACTAGAGCATAGATTATCTATCATAATTGGTTCTCGTGGTATTGGTAAAACCACAACTGTAGCACAATATACTAATGACAATTACAAACTTAATGAAGCCCTATATGTTAATCTTGATGATATACAAATCTCTTCAAAGTACACAATGACACAGATTGCTGAGGAGTTTGTACTAAATGGTGGTAAGCTACTTTGTTTTGATGAGATACATAAATATGAGAATTGGTCGGCCGAACTTAAAAATATTTATGACAGATTTGATAAGTTAAAAATAATAGCTACGGGAAGTTCTGCACTACAAATCAACAAAGGCACTCATGATTTAAGTAGGCGTGCGATAGTTTATACTATGGTAGGCATGAGTTTTAGAGAGTTTTTAGAACTGCATCATGGATATAGTTTTAATGAAGTTTCATTAGAAAAATTACTCACTAATCATATTGAATTAGCAACAAATATAAAAAATATCATTGAAAAAAAAGATCAAAAGATAATCCCTCTTTTTAAAGACTACCTGAAACATGGATATTATCCTTACTATTTATCAATGCCAAATGAAGTACTGTTTTTTTAAACTTTGCAACAAAACATTAATGTTTCCATTGAGAGCGATTTACTTAACATTTATCCAAAGCTAAATGGCAATAGTATAAAGAAAATTAAAATGTTACTATCAGTCATTATCAAAAGTGTACCATTTGATCCGAAAATGAGTGAACTGAAAAAAGCTGCTGATATAAAAGATGATAGAACTTTAAAAGACTATCTCTCTAAACTTGATGATGCAGGACTTATTAAGTTGTTAATGCAAAATTCACTTAGCATGAAAGCATTAGATAAACCAGAAAAGATATTTTTAGCAAATCCAAACCTTATGTATACCAAAGAACCAAATATAGGAAATCTAAGAGAAACATTTTTTGTAAATCAACTAGATAACTACTATAAAAATAAGCAATCTTTAAATGATAAAAGTATTTTTTCAAGTAAGCAAGGGGATTTTTATTGTGAAGAGAAATATACTTTTGAAATAGGTGGCAAAAATAAAGGCTTCAACCAAATTAAAGATGTAGCAAATTCTTATGTTGCAAGTGATGATATAGAAATCGGAATTGGTAATAAAGTTGCACTTTGGTTATTTGGATTTTTATATTAGAAGTTAGCTATATTTTCTTTTTTTGATCGTAAATAACTCAATATTTTGTGGTATAATAATGTGAAATTAAAATGTAAAAAGGATATGTATGATTAATATGACACTTTCAAATTTGAGAAATACAGCTAACTTTTTTGATATAGATGATGTTGCTACTATTGTCAATGGTAGAAAAAAAGAGGAAATAGGGTATTTCGTACCTAAACTTTTTAAAGAAGAATTTAAAAAGTTTATTTTAGAAATGGAAAAAAAGAAAAAAAGAAAAATACTGCAAAAAGTACTAGAGGCTTCAAGAAAAGATACCATAGAAGATGGAGCGGTGTCAGATGGAATTGCATAGAGGGGATATAGTTTTAGTTAATTTCAATCCAACCAAAGGTGCGGAAATAGGAAAACTTAGACCAGCTATTATGGTAAGCGATAAAGAAGACAATGATATTTTAGATACAGTGATAGTAATCCCACTTTCAACAGTAGTAGAATTAGATACTATGCCGTATAGATTTCATATTACATCAAGAGATAAATTAGAAAAAAATTGTGACGCTTGTATTTATGAAATACGAGCATTAAGCAAGATTAGAATAAAAGAAAAATTGTCAAAACTTAGTACTGATGAAATAGGAAGAGTTCAAAAATGTTTATGTGAAATAGTTGGTTAAACAAACTACGAAGTAAATTCAATAATAAAATATTTTAAGCGAAACTAAAGCTATATAATTTTATTATTCATTCATTGAATATAAAAAGGTTTAAAATGGCAACCCCAAATTTCGCAGAGTCAGAAGCACTTGAGGTGCTAAGACACGCTGAAAAACACTTTACACAAAGCACTTTAGCCCAAGATATAGGCTATAGCGTAGGTAAAGTAAACTATATCCTTAAAGCTCTCATCGGAAAAGGTTTCATAAAAGCTGAGAGATTTGCTAAAAGCGAAAACAAAAAAGGCTACATGTACTTGCTCACAAAAGAGGGCATCAAACACAAACTTTACCTTACAGAAAAATTTGTTCAGATAAAAAAGAGAGAATATGATGAACTTCAAGAAGAGTTAGAGAGACTTCAAAGAGAAGTAGATGAGAAGTAAACTTAAAGCTTGTTTAGAATTTAGCCGCAATATCCTCGTGCCTATGATAGGAAAGACAATATGAATGAACTAATTATTGACAACCAAACCATAGAAAATAAAATCTACACCATTAGAGGTATACAAGTAATGCTAGATAGAGATTTGGGTTTGTTTTATGGTGTGGAAACAAGAGTATTAAATCAAGCAGTTAAGAGAAACATCGAAAGATTTCCTGAAGAGTTTATGTTTCAGCTTACAAAAGAAGAGCTCGAAAATTGGATGTCACAAATTGTGATATCCAATAAAGAGATGATGGGACTTAGAAAACTTCCTTTTGTGTTTACAGAGCAGGGTATTTCTATGCTCAGTGCTGTTTTAAAAAGCCAAACGGCTATTAAAACAAGCATACAAATAATCAAAAGTTTCGTTAACATGAGAAGTTTTTTGCAAAACAATGCTTCACTTTTTACAAGACTTGATGTCATAGAAAAAAGACAAATATCCTATGAAATAAAAACTGACTCAAAAATAGAATCAGTTTTAAATGCACTAGAAGATAAGAGCAAAAAGCCAACACTAGGTTTAATCAAATTTTTATATTTATTTCTGTATAATCTATTTAACAACGCTCATCACTGCATTTATTTAAAAATGCAGTCGGTGGGCTTTTTTTATTTGGAGAATAAGTAGTGTATTCTCTATATACATATACAAAACCTTACAAAAATCCTACAGATTTGATAACAAAGTTAAAATCTCAAAACCTTATTATTGAAAATGAAATTAATGCAAAAAAGATATTATCTAAAATAAACTATTTTAGATTTAAAATTTATTTGCGACCTTTCCTAAATATAGATACAAAACAATTTCATCCTAATAGCACTTTTGAAAATGCATATGAGTTATACTCATTTGATGAAGAGTTAAAAAATATTTTATTTTCAATGATAAGTCAGATTGAAATAAATCTTAGAACAAAATTAGATCAGTTTGTCACTGCTTATACAAATAACCCATTTTGGTATCTCGATGAATATTATTTTTCAAATAAAAATAAGATGTTTAACACAAGAGTCTCTTTGAAAAATGAATTTTTAAGATCCAAAGATGATTTTACTCTTCATTTTAAAGAAAATTATATTAATAACATTTCCAATAATTTTAAAGAGATGCCACTATTTTGGATTATTTCAGAACTTTCTACATTTGGAAATATATTGGCTATTTTTGAAGCTTTAGATAAAAGACCTTTTGTTCTACCACAAAATAAGAATATACTAGACGAACTTTCACGAGATTTTGGTGCAAAAAATTTCAAAGAGTTAAACTCTTGGCTGAAACTTATCAGAGATGTACGAAATAGAGTATCACATCATAGTAGAGTTTGGAACTGTAACTACAGAGAACCAAATGGTGTAAGACAAAGTTTATCATCAAATCTACAACCATCACAGCCAAATAAAATATATTTGTTTTTTGTGATATTAGAGACTTTACATCAGCAACAAATAGTAAAAAAAGATATAAAAGTAGAAATAAAAACTTTATTACAAAAATACCCAACGACTCAGAGATTTATAAACTCTATGGGTATCCCAGAAGGATGGTTAGATTGATAAAGAGATTAAAATCAAAATCAGAATTTAGTCGTAATGTACTTACCCTTATGACAGGTGAAACTATAGCTCAAGCAATTCCAACTGCAATAAGTCTAATTTTAACAAGGATATATACCTTTGAAAATTTTGGAGTTTTTGCTCTTTTTGCAGCAATCGCAGATATATTTGGGAGTATTGCAAATGGTCGTTATAAACTGGCTATCGTGCTCCCAAAAAGATGTATAGTATAAGAGAATTTGTGATAAACATAAAAAATAGGAAAAATGAAAGCAGAATGAAAAAAATATTATTAGTATTTGGAACAAGACCAGAAGCGATCAAAATGGCTCCACTTGTAAAAGCATTTGAAAGAGAAACAAGTATCATCTTAAAAGTGTGTGTTACAGCTCAACATAGAGAGATGCTTGATCAAGTGTTAGAGCTATTTGATATCAAGCCTGATTATGACTTAAACCTTATGAGACCTGGGCAGGACTTGTATGATATCACTTCAAATGTACTTTTAGGGATGAAAGATGTACTGAGTGAGTTTAAACCTGATATTGTATTGGTTCATGGCGATACTACTACTACAAGTACCGCTAGTTTATCGGCTTTTTATCAACAGATAAAAGTAGGACATATAGAAGCAGGACTTAGAACTCATGATATCTACTCTCCTTTTCCTGAAGAGGTAAACAGGCAAATAACTGGAGTATTAGCAAGCTACCATTTTGCACCAACTACCATTTCGCGAGAAAATCTTCTAAGAGAAAATAAAGATGAAAAAAATATCATAGTGACAGGAAATACTGTCATAGACGCACTTTTTTTAGCACTTGACAAAATAAAAAATAATAGTGATTTAGAAAATAAAATTATTCAAGATATTGAATTAAAGTTCTCTAATTCAAAATTCAAAATTCAAAATTCAAAATTTATTTTGGTCACGGGTCACAGAAGAGAAAACCATGGACAAGGTTTTATAAACATTTGCGAAGCTTTAAAAACTATTGCTGTCAATAACTCTAACATAGATATAGTTTATCCTGTACACTTAAATCCAAATGTACAAAAACCAGTCAAAAAGATACTGTCAAATATTTCAAATATATACTTAATAGCACCACTCCAATATGAACAGTTCATATATCTTATGGAAAAGTCATATTTTATCATCACAGATAGTGGTGGAGTGCAAGAAGAAGCACCAAGTTTAGGTAAACCTGTATTGGTTATGAGAGATACTACGGAGCGACCAGAAGCTGTCGAAGCAGGTACAGTAAAGCTAGTGGGCACTCATACAAAAACCATTATAAAAGAGGCTCAAAAGCTACTAAATGATATAATGGAATATGATAAAATGAGTAAAGCACATAATCCATATGGAGATGGCAAGGCTTGTCAAAAAATCGTAGATTTTATCAAGGAGAGATTATAAGACATATTTAGTAACAAATGACATCAGACTCAAAAATATAGAAAAATTAAAAATAAAAAGAATTAGGGATATAAATAATGACCAATAAGAAAGTTTGCGTAATAGGTCTAGGTTACATCGGACTTCCAACAGCAGCATTACTTGCGAATGAAGGCTATGATGTACATGGTGTAGATGTAGCGCAATCAACTGTAGATATTATCAACCGTGGTGAGATACATATCGTAGAACCTGAACTAGATAGCTTTGTCAAAGCAGTTGTAAGTAGTGGAAAATTAAAAGCTGATATTAAGCCAGCTGGGGCAGATATTTTTATTATAGCAGTACCAACACCCTTTCGTGAAGGTTTTGTTCCAAATATAGATTATGTGGTAAGTGCTACAAAATCTATAGCATCTTATGTAAAAGATGGGAATATAGTCATCTTAGAATCAACTTCTCCAGTAGGCACTACAGACTTAGTGGAAGAAACTCTAAAAGAACTTAGACCTGATTTATTCAAAATTCAAAATTTATCATTAAACATTCAAAAATCTTCGATTTTTGTAGCTCACTGTCCAGAAAGAGTACTCCCAGGTCAGATAATGAGAGAACTTGTAGAAAATGATAGAATAGTGGGCGGTACTACACTAGAAGCTACTAAAATCACAGCAGAGTTTTATAGAGAGTTCGTAGATGGAGAAGTACTAGAAACAGATGCTAAAACCGCAGAAATGGCAAAACTTACAGAAAATTCATTTCGAGATACAAACATAGCATTTGCAAATGAACTATCAATCCTTTGCGATAAGTTTAATATAGATGTATGGGAACTTATAAAACTTACAAATAGACACCCAAGAGTAAATGTACTTCAACCTGGAGCTGGAGTTGGTGGACATTGTATTGCTGTTGATCCATGGTTTATAGTTCATGCAGGTGGAGACGATGCCAAAATCATACGAACAGCTAGAGAAGTAAATACTTATAAAACTGAATGGGCAATAGAAAAGATAAAAAATGAAGCTTTAGTATTTGAAAAAGAACATGGAAGAAAAGCAAAAGTTGCTTGTATGGGTCTTGCATTTAAACCAGATATTGATGACTTAAGAGAATCACCAGCACTATATATAGCCAGAAGGCTGAAAGCTGATGGATTAGAAATACTCGCCGTAGAGCCAAATATAGAAATTCATAAAGAGTTTGATATAGTAGAATATAAGGAAGCTTTAGAGCAAGCAGATATCGTTACTTTTCTTGTAGGACATAGTGAGTTTAAAGGACTCGATATAAAAACAAATTTAGATTTTTGTGGAGTATTAGAATGAAAGGTATAGTTTTAGCAGGAGGAAGTGGTACAAGGTTGTATCCAATAACTAAAAGTATAAGTAAACAGCTTTTACCAATATATGATAAACCTATGATATATTATCCTTTGTCTGTGTTAATGTTAGCAGGAATTAAAGAGATACTTATTATTTCAACTCCTCAGGATAGAGAAAACTTTGAAGAGCTTTTGGGTGATGGCAGTGATTGGGGTATAAAATTACACTATAAGATTCAACCATCTCCTGGTGGACTAGCACAAGCATTTATATTAGGTGAAGAGTTTATTGGTGATTCTAATGTTGCTTTAGTTCTTGGAGACAATATATTTTATGGTCATGGTTTTACCCCATTGCTTCAAAATGCTTCTAATCTTAAAGATGGAGCAGTTGTATTTGGGTATCAAGTAAAAGATCCCCAAAGATTTGGTGTAGTTGAATTTGATGAAAATCAAAAAGCTGTTAGCATAGAGGAAAAACCAGATAAACCAAAATCAAATTTTGCAGTTACAGGTTTATATTTTTATGATAACCATGTTATAGAGATAGCAAAAAATGTAAAGCCGTCAAAAAGAGGGGAGCTTGAAATAACATCTATAAATGAAGAGTATTTAAAAAGAGATAATTTAAAAGTAGAACTTTTAGGGCGTGGTTTTGCTTGGTTAGATACTGGTACTCATGATAGTTTATTAGATGCAAGTCTGTTTGTTCAGACAATAGAACATAGACAAGGCTATAAAATAGCCTGCCTTGAAGAGATAGCGTACAATAATGGTTGGATTAGTAAGGAGAAAATATTGGAGATAGCTAAACCTTTACTTAAAAATGGATATGGAAAATATTTAATTGGATTAGTAAAAGATGACTAATGTTTTAGTAACTGGTGGTGCTGGCTTTATAGGTTCAAATTTTATACCTTATTTTTTAGAGAAGTATCAAACTTATAATATAATAAACCTAGACCTTTTAACTTATGCAGGTAATTTAGAAAACTTAAAAGAGTGTGAAAATAATCCTAGATATAAATTTATAAAAGGGGATATTTGTAATCGTGAACTGCTAGAGTATATATTTAAAGAGTACGATATTAAGGGTGTTATCCATTTTGCAGCAGAATCACATGTTGATAATTCTATTAAAAATCCTAGTGTATTTATACAAACAAATGTAAATGGCACTTTCACGCTTCTAGATGTAGCATATAAATACTGGATGGATGAATCATTTAATTATAAAGATAAATATAAGAACTGTAGATTTCATCATATTTCAACAGATGAAGTTTATGGAAGCTTAAATGAAATAGGATTGTTCACAGAAAATACACCCTATGCACCAAACTCTCCATATAGTGCTTCAAAAGCATCAAGTGATATGATAATTAGAAGCTATAAAGAAACATATGGATTAAATACAGTTATAACTAATTGTTCAAATAACTATGGACCAAAACAACATGATGAAAAACTAATCCCTACTATCATTAGAAAAGCACTCGCAAATGAGACTATACCTATCTATGGTGATGGTGAAAATATAAGAGATTGGCTTTATGTACTTGACCACTGTAAAGGTATAGATTTAGTTTATCATAACGGTGAAAAAGGTGAGGTATATAATATAGGTGGAAGAAATGAAAGAACAAATTTACAAATAGTAAATACTATATGTGAGATTCTAGATAAAAAATATCCAATTAAAAATAATTTAAAACTCAAAACTCAAAACTCAAAACTCTTCTCATACAAAAGTTTGATAACTTTTGTAGATGATCGTGCAGGACATGATAGAAGATATGCGATAGATGCTACAAAACTTGAAAATAAACTTGGTTGGAAAGCTGACGAGAACTTTGATAGTGGGATAGTTAAGACTACTGAATGGTATTTAAGGAAGTATAATGATTGATATTTCAATAGTAGTTCCTGTGTATAATAGTGAAGATAACTTAGTTGAATTAAGTTATCAAATACAAGAGGAATTAAAAAATATTGATTTTGAACTAATTTTAGTTAATGATCAAAGTAAAGATAGTAGTTGGGAAATTATAAATAAATTAGATAAAAAATATGATAATGTTATACCTATAAATTTACGGAAAAATAGTGGTCAAGATAATGCAATATTTGCTGGAATTCATTCTGCAAATGGCAAATATGTTGTAATCATGGACGATGATTTACAACACTCGCCATCAGATATCTTAAAACTTTACGAAAAGATTCAAGAGGGTTATGATGTGTGCTATGCGAATTTTGAAAATAAAAAACAAGCATTGTGGAAAAATATAGGTAGTTGGCTCAATGGGAAAATGGCTGAAATTATTATTGATAAACCAAAAGAAATTTATCTTTCACCATTTAAGATTATTAAAAAAGAGATCATAGATGAGATTAAAGCGACAAATTATCTATATCCATACATAGATGGGATTATATTTTCCATTACAAATAATATCACTCAAGTAGATGCAAAACATCATGAACGATTTAGTGGTGTTAGTAATTATACACTTGTGGAGTCTATCAAAGTATTTATGAAACTTGCTACAGGATTTTCTGTATTTCCTCTGAGAGTTGCATCTTTTGTTGGAATTATAGCTTCATTACTTGGTTTTTTATTGGGTATTTATTTTGTGTTGATGCATTTCTTAAATTTATCTTCCCCAGAAGGTTGGACTTCTATGATAGTAGTTGTTCTATTTTTAGGTGGTCTTATATTAATGTCTTTAGGAATAGTTGGGGAGTATCTAGGAAGAATGTACTTGAGTATAAATAAAAAGAAGTCATATACTATAAAGAACAATAATGAATAATGAAATAATTAGGTTCTTACTTGTGGGTATTTTAAATACCATAGTAGGATATATTGTATTTAGTACTTTATACTTTGTATTGAATAGTGAAATTATATCGCTTTTACTTGCATATATACTTGGAATATTATTTAATTATAAAACATATTCAAAATATGTATTTACATCTAGTGATAGGCAAGTATTTGTGAATTTTATTATGATATATTTGGGTATTTTCTTATTAAATACTGTATTCTTGAAAATATTTATAAATATGATTTATTTTAATCCATATATATCACAATTTTTATTAATTTTGATTGTTACTCCAATTTTGTATTTATTACAAAAAAAGTATGTTTTTATCAAGAATAAGGAATTTACTAAATGATTATATGTCCACAATGTCAAGAAGAAATCTCGAGAAATGATAATGAATATATTTGTAAATTATGTAATATAAAATATCCAATAATAGATAATGTACCATATTTTAAAAATTATGTAGATGCTAAAGAATATGATCTTGCAGAATATACAGTAGAAATTGATAAAATTGCAAATGCAGAAAAAGAACATTTTTGGTTTAAGAGTCGCAGAAACCTAATCTTGCAAATTTTTAACAAGTTTATATCAAAAAAAGATAAAGTTATAGAAATAGGTGCAGGGACAGGAAGTATCTCAAGAATGTTAAGTGATGATGGCTATGATATAAGCATAGGCGAGATTCATCCAAATGGTATACAATATGCTCTTAAAAATAACAATCAAAAATTATCTATATACCAATTTGATATAATGCAAAATCCATTTATGGAACACTTTGATGTAGTCGGATTATTTGATGTTTTGGAACATATTGAAGATGATAAATTAGCTATATATAATATTAGTAAAATGCTTAAAAGGGGGGGTAAAATTGTGTTAACAGTACCTGCTCATATGTGGCTTTGGTGTGAAGAAGATGAAATCTCAAATCATTTTAAAAGATATGAATTAAATAGTTTGAAACAATTATTAAAAGAAGAAGGTTTTAGTATAAAATATGCAAGCAATTTTTTTATATCTATTGTTCCATTACTTTATCTTAGAACAAAAAGCAAATCTTCTGCTGATATTAAAATCAATCCTATTATAAATTTTATATTATCTATGGTAAGTAATGTAGAAAATAAAATATTAAATTCTATTGTATCTAAAGTAGGCGGTAGCATAATAATAGTTGCAGAGAAGAATAATGATCAATTTTAATGAACCGTGCTTAACAGGAAACGAAGAAAAATATATTTTACAATCAATAAAAAGTCATAAAATTTCTGGAGATGGAGAGTTTACAAAAAGATGTACAAAGTGGTTTGAAGATAAATTAAAATGTAAAAAAGCTCTTTTAACAACTTCATGTACACATGCACTGGAAATGACGGCAATTTTACTTGATATAAAAGAAGGTGATGAAGTTATTATGCCCTCATATACCTTTGTATCAACTGCGAATGCTTTTGTTCTAAGGGGTGCAAAAATAGTATTTGTTGATATAAGACCAGATACTATGAATATAGATGAAGCAAAAATAGAAGATGCTATTACAAACAAAACGAAAGTAATAGTTCCAGTTCATTATGCAGGAGTTGCTTGTGAAATGGATACTATTATGGAGATAGCAAATCAGCATAATCTTTATGTAGTAGAAGATGCAGCTCAAGGCATGATGAGCGCTTATAGAGGAAAGCCTCTTGGTACTATTGGCCATTTTGGTACATTTAGTTTTCATGAGACCAAAAACTATACAAGTGCTGGAGAAGGTGGATTACTTATTATAAATGATGACAAGTTTAAAGATAGAGCAGAAATCATAAGAGAAAAAGGGACAAATAGAAGTCAATTTTTTAAAGGTATGGTCGATAAATATAGTTGGGTGGATATAGGTAGTAGCTACCTTATGAATGATGTAAGTGCTGCATATTTGTGGGGAAATCTTGAAAAATCTGATGAGATAAGTCAAAATCGATTAGATAGTTGGCAATTATATTATGATGGACTTAAAAAGTTAGAAGAAAAAGGTTTTTTGACACTACCAACTATTCCTGACATTTGTGTACATAATGCTCATATGTTTTATATTAAAGTTAAAGATATAGAGGTTAGAACTAAATTAATCGAATATTTAAAACAAAATGATATAAATAGCGTATTTCATTATGTACCTTTGCATTCTTCTCCTGCAGGATTGAAGTTTGGTAGATT
>Ga0114934_10001718_pt1 | contig 14219 bp, 11 predicted proteins | sample 4SBtaG_2_FD_99695 | JGI IMG/M metagenome (GOLD analysis project Ga0114934, IMG submission 99695) | Deep subsurface microbial communities from Kolumbo volcano to uncover new lineages of life (NeLLi) - 4SBTROV10_white metaG | ecosystem: Environmental > Aquatic > Marine > Volcanic ... | reverse complement strand
CCCACGTAGCTCAGTTGGTAGAGCACTTGCATGGTAAGCAAGTGGTCACCAGTTCAATTCTGGTCGTGGGCTAATTTTAAGGAATTTGTGTTTATGAGAGATACAGTAACATTGCGTTGTGAAGAATGCAAAAACAGAAATTACACAACTACTCGGAATAAGAAGCTTCAGCAGGAAAAAATGGCGATTAAAAAATATTGCCCTACCTGCCGTAAGCATACAGTGCATAAAGAGGTAAAATAAATATAGGTCTGTAGCTCAACTGGTAGAGCATCGGTCTCCAAAACCGAGGGTTGCGGGTTCAAGTCCTGCCGGACCTGCTTTTATTTTGCTAAAGGAATTTGTTATGAAAAAAATAATACAGTTTATTCGAGAATCGAAACGTGAATTACAGAAAGTAGCTTGGCCCTCCAAAGCTGAAGTTTGGGATTCTACAAAAGTCGTGATCGTTTCTGTTATTTTGGTTTCTATTTTTCTTGGTGCGGTTGATATTTTTTTTAATCATGTTATGAAATATTTGATGAAATGAGGTTGTATGGCTTGGTATATTATTCATACATTTTCTGGTAAAGAGCAACAAGTTCGTGCTTTTATAGAAAAACATTTGCATGATGAAGGATTTGAAGGAAAGATTCGTGAGGCTCTAGTGCCCGAGGAAACAGTACGTGAAATGCGTAATGGTAAAAAACGTTCTTATAAACGCAAATTGTTTCAAGGGTATGTTTTGGTTGAAATGGATTTTACAGAACATACCTATGATCAGATAAGAAAAGTTCCAGGCGTGTTAAATTTTGTTGAATATAATGGAGTCACTCCACCTAAACCTCTTAGTCGATCTGAAGTTAAAAGTTTGATTACAAAAGAAAAAATTCAGGATAAAGAAGAGGTTGTGGTTGTTAATCAAAAATTTAGAATTGATGAGCAGGTGAAAGTTGTTGACGGCGCTTTTAAGGATTTTGTTGGTGTTGTAGAAGATGTAAATGAAGAACGTGGTCGTCTTAAGGTGCGTGTGGAAATTTTTGGACGTTCTACTCCCGTGGAAGTAGATTTTTTGCAAGTTGAAAAAGTATAAAATTATAAATGTGAGGATAAAGTTATGGCAAAACCTATTACAGGTCTAATAAAATTACAGATTCCTGCTGGTAAAGCAAATCCTTCTCCACCAGTTGGTCCTGCTTTAGGGCAACATGGTGTGAATATTATGGATTTTTGTAAAAAATTTAATGATAAAACTAAAAAAGATGAAGGTCTGATAATTCCTGTTGTTATTACTGTTTATAAGGATAAAAGTTTTACTTTTATTACTAAAACTCCTCCTGCAGCTGTTCTTTTGAAAAAAGCAGTTAAATTACAGAAAGGTTCAGGAGAGCCGAACAAAAATAAAGTAGGTGTTGTAACAAAACAGCAATTAGAAGAAATTGCTAAAATAAAAATGCCGGATTTGAATGCGAATACAGTTGACGCTGCTGTTAATATTATTGCTGGAACTGCCCGTTCAATGGGATTAGAGATTAAGTAAACTTGGAGTAATTAATGAATAAAAAAGAATATTTAAAAATGGTAGAAGAAAAATTAGATCATTCTAAGATTTATCCTCTTGAAGAGGCATTGGAATTATGTGATGAGTTGGCTGTGCGTAAATTTGATGAAACTATTTTGATTTCCTATAATTTGAATTTGAAAGTAAATGAAAGAGTTCGTGGAACTGTTTCTTATCCCAATTTTTTTGGTGCAGAAAAAAAGGTTCTTGTGTTTGCAAAAGGTGAAAAAGCACAGGAAGCCCAGGATGCTGGTGCCACTTATGTGGGAGATGTTGACTTGGTCGAGAAGATAAAAAAAGGCTGGTTTGATTTTGATGTGGCTATTGCAACGCCTGATATGATGAAGGATGTTGGGAAATTGGGTGCTGTGCTTGGTAGGAGAGGATTAATGCCTAATCCTAAAATTGGCACTGTGACTATGAACGTCGGTCAGACTGTACAGGCATTTAAAGCAGGGAAACGTGAATTTCGTTCAGAGAAAAATGGTGTTTTACAAGTGCCTGTTGGGAAAAAATCGCTTGATAACACAAAGATTATTGAAAATATTGAAACTTTAACGGATACTTTAAAGAAATTAAAGCCGAAGGATGTTAAAGGTGAATTTATAAAAACAACATTTATTCACAGTGCAATGGGGCCTGGAATTAGAGTGAATATAAGATAAAGAGGTGATATTATGGTAAAACAATATAAAATTGATAGAGTAACGGTTCTTAAAGAAAAGATTCAAAAAAGCAAGCACCTTGTTTTTACCGATTATAAGGGATTGACTGTTTCGGAATTAGAAGGATTAAAAAATAAATTGCGTGATATAAATGTAGAATATAAAGTAGTCAAAAATACTTTTGCAAAGAGAGCTATGGAAGAAAGTAATATTGAATTAGATGAAACTATTTATAAACAGCCTTTAGGCATTGTTTTTTTAGATGATAATGCAGATATTAGTGGTTCTGCTAAAATTTTGTTCCAATTCAAAAAAGATAGTGGTAAACTTGCTATTAAAGGCTCTATTGTAGATGGACAAGTGACTAGTGTAGACGATTTAGAAACTATTTCTAAATTGCCATCTAAAGAAGTATTAATTGCTAAACTTATTGGTTCTTTAAAAGCACCTGTGAGTCGATTGCATAATGTTTTAAATGGTGTAACATTGAAATTGGCTCTAGTATTAAAACAAATTGAAAAACAAAAAGCAGAACAATAAAATAAATAAAATAAGAAATTTTTTAGGAGGTTCTTTATGAATTCTGCAGAAATGATAGAAGCTATTAAGGGAATGACAGTAGTTGAATTGTCTGATCTTGTCAAAGCTTTGGAAGATGAATTTGGTGTTGTTGCTGCTGCACCTGTAGCTGCTGGTGCTGCTGCACCTGTGGCAGGAGCTGCTGAAGCTGCTGCTGAAGAAAAAACTGAATTTGATGTTCTTTTGAAAGATTTTGGAGCTAATAAAATTCAGGTCATTAAAGAAGTACGTGCTATCACTGGCCTTGGATTGAAAGAAGCCAAAGATTTGGTTGAAAGCAAAGGTAAAGTGAAAGAACAAGCAACTAAAGATGAAGCTGATGATATTAAGAAAAAATTAGAAGCTGTTGGAGCCACTGTAGAAATTCAATAGTTTTCCCGCATTGCTTTTGTATTGGCTGTTTTATAGAGGGCTTTTGGTTCCTGTTAAGGTTTTTAAAAGCCCTGCACGGGTTTTTTTTATTTGATTTTGCATGTGCCCGTTAAAAAATATTTGTAAATGAGGGTTATATGAAGAAAAAAATATTTGGGATGAATAGAAAAAGAGTAGATGTCCCAAATTTACTGGAATTGCTGTTAGAATCCTATGAGAATTTTTTGCAGTTTGGCGTTGATTCCACTCAGCGTAAAAATATTGGTCTTGAAAGTGTTTTTCATGAATTTTTCCCTATTGTGAGCCAAGATGAAAATGTAACTCTTGAGTATGTTGGTTATAAATTTGGAGAGTCTAAATATACAGAATTAGAAGCCCGTAGTATGGGAAAAACTTTTTCTGTGCCTTTGCTTGTAGATATTCAATTTATTTATAAAAAAGATGGCGAAATCAGTGATGTTCGACAGCAGGAAGTTTTTTTTGGGGATTTACCTCTTATGACCAAGAGTGGTACTTTTATATATAATGGTGCTGAACGCTCAGTTGTAAGTCAGTTGCATCGTTCTCCAGGTGTTTTTTTTGGATATGATGATAAGAAAAACATTTATTCTGCGAGATTAATCCCCTATCGTGGATCTTGGCTTGAATTTGAGATTGATTCGAAAGGTGTTTTTAGTGTTAAAATTGATCGTCATAAAAGAGTTATGGTGACCACATTTTTGAAAGCTATAGGGTATGAATCAGATGAAGAAATTTTAAAAATGCTTTTTCCTATTGAAACCTTAGAATTAAAAGGTAAGAAAATTGATGAAAAACTTCTTGAAAGAAGAGTTTTAAGTCGTATTCAAGATCCTGATACCAAAGAAGTAATTCTTGAAAGTGGTGATTTAATTACTTTGGATATTTTGGAGCAATTAAAAACACTAAAATTGAAAAACTTAGAAGTGCTGAATCTTGATGAGTTTAAGAATAATGATTCTATTTTTCTTTGTTTGGAAAAAAATCGTAAAGAAAACATCAGTAATCAAGAAAATGCTTTGAGAAAAATATATTCAATTTTGCGCCCAGGTGAACCAGTTGTAATTGAAAATGCTGTAAAAGATTTTCCAGATCTTCTTTTTACTGAAGAAAAATATGATTTAGGTGAAGTTGGTAGATATAAAATTAATTCTCGTTTTAACTACTCTAAGAAGATTAAAACTACTGCGTTAATTATGGATGATATTATAAATGTGTTGCAAACTTTGATTAAAGTTTATAATCAAGATATTGAGCCTGATGATATTGACCATTTTAGTAATCGACGCGTTCGTAGTGTGGGAGAATTGCTTGTTAATCAACTCAAAGTGGGCTTTTCAAGAATGTCACGTATTGTACGTGAAAGAATGACGGTTCAAGAATTAGAGACTGTTGGGCCGAGAGAGCTGATTAGTATAAAGCCTATTACATCAGCTTTAAATGAATTTTTTGGTACAAGTCAATTAAGTCAATTTTTGGATCAGACTAATCCTTTGTCAGAGTTAACCCATAAAAGACGACTAACTTCTTTGGGACCTGGTGGTTTGTCACGGGATCGTGCTGGGTATGAAGTTCGTGATGTGCATTATACTCATTATGGTCGAGTTTGTCCTATTGAAACTCCAGAAGGCCCAAATATAGGTTTGATCGTTTCTCTTAGTACTTTTGCTAAAGTTAATAAATATGGGTTTGTTGTTACTCCTTATCATCCTGTGGTTGATGGTGTAGTTTCTAATGATATTGTTTATTTAACTGCATATGATGAAGAAAATAAAAAAATTGCACAAGCTAATGCTAAATTGGATGAAAAAGGTAAATTTACATCTGATTTTGTTTCTTGCAGATTTGGTAATGATTTTATTCTGGCAAGACCTAATGATATTCAGTATATGGATGTGTCACCGAAACAAATTATTAGTGTCTCTGCTGGTTTAATACCTTTCTTGGAACATGATGATGCTAATAGAGCTTTAATGGGGTCCAATATGCAACGTCAAGCTGTACCTCTTCTGAAAACTGAAGCTCCCTTAGTTGGAACTGGGTTAGAAGAAAGTGTGGCTCGCTACAGTGGTGCAGTTGTTATTGCTGAAGAAGCTGGTGTTGTTGAATACGTAGATGCTAAAAAAATTAGTATTAAGGCTAAAGATGGTTCGATTAAGGATTATTATCTTCAAAAATATAGAAGAAGTAATCAAGGAACAACTTTTAATCAGAGACCTATTGTAAAAAAAGGTGATAAAGTCAACAAAAATCAAATTATTTCAGATGGACCTGCTATTGATAAAGATCAATTAGCGTTAGGAAAAAATCTTCTCGTGGGCTTTTTGCCTTGGGAAGGGTATAATTATGAAGATGCTATTTTAATTAGTGAAAATGTTGTTAAAGAAGATAAGTTTACTTCTGTTCATATTGAAGAATTTGAACTTGAAGCTAGAGAAACTAAATTGGGGCCAGAACGAATTACACGCGATATTCCTAATTTAGGTGATGATGTTTTAAAAAATCTTGATGAAGATGGTATTATTCGTATTGGAGCTGAAGTGAAAGAGGGCGATATTCTTGTTGGAAAAGTTACGCCAAAAGGTCAGACAGATTTAACGCCTGAATATAAACTGCTTCATTCTATTTTTGGTGAGAAAGCTAGAGAAGTAAAAGATTCTTCTTTGAGACTTCCTCATGGAAATAAAGGGATTGTCATTGATATCAAAGTTTATAAACGTGACGATGGACATGAACTTCAACCTGGTGTTGATCAACTTGTGAAAGTTTATATCGCTCAAAAACGCAAACTTCAAGTTGGCGATAAAATGTCAGGTAGGCATGGTAATAAAGGTGTTTTAGCTAGAATACTTCCTGTTGAAGATATGCCTTATTTGGAAGATGGAACTCCTGTGGAGATTGTTTTGAATCCTTTAGGTGTACCTTCTCGTATGAATATTGGGCAAATTCTTGAAACTCAGTTAGGTTGGGCAGCTATGGCTCTTGGCATACAAACAATTACTCCTGTTTTTGAGGGTGCTTCTGTTTCTGAAATTGAGGCCCTGTCATCTGAGGCTGGTCAGCCAAAAGAGGGTAAATCTCTTTTATATGATGGACGTACTGGTGAACCTTTTAAAAATCCTGCTACTGTTGGTGTTATGTATGTATTAAAATTGAATCATCTTGTGGAAGATAAACTCCATGCTCGTTCTACTGGTCCTTATTCTCTTGTAACTCAGCAACCTTTGGGTGGTAAAGCTCAGTTTGGTGGGCAGAGATTGGGCGAAATGGAAGTTTGGGCTTTTGAAGCTTATGGTGCAGCTCACACTCTCCAAGAACTTCTTACTGTAAAATCTGATGATATGATAGGTCGTGCAAATATATATGATTCAATTATTAATAATAAAAAACCAAAAGCACCTGGCATACCAGAATCTTTTAATGTTTTGATTCAGGAATTGCGTGGTTTGTGTTTAGATGTTAAAATTTTGGATAAGAGTAAAAAAGAAATTAATTTGTATGATGAAGATTCTTTGTCTATGTGGCAAAATAAAGAAAAGAAAAATAATAGAATTGATGGGTTTTTCACAGTTCAATAAAAGAGGTTGTTAATGAGTGCTATTAAAGATATCGATTCAATTCAAGTTTCTCTTGCTTCTCCTGAGCGTATTCGTGAACTTTCACATGGTGAAGTTAAGAAACCTGAGACCATTAATTATAGAAGCCTAAAACCCGAGCGTGACGGACTTTTCTGTGAGAAAATTTTTGGGACTACAAAAGAATGGGAATGCTCTTGCGGTAAGTATAAAGGAATGCGTTATAAAGGCGTCGTTTGTGATCGTTGTGGTGTTGAAGTTTCCCATTATAAAGTTCGTCGCGAAAGAATAGGGCATATTGAATTGGCAGCGCCTGTAGCTCATACTTGGTATTATAATGCTGTTCCCAGTCGTATAGGTTTGCTTTTAGGATTAAGTATCAATAATGTTAAAAGTATTTTGTATTATGAAAAAATTATCATCTTAGATGTTAATGAAGATATTATTAAAAGTGTAGACTCTTCTTTGTATTCTGTAATTCAGGAAGAAATTAAAATTCATGATATCTTTTTTGAAGATGAGTTTTATATCGTTCTCAAAAAATTGATAACTAATTTGTTTATTAAAAAATATCCTGATGAGTATAGTGAATCTTTGGCTAAAAATGATGATGATACCAAATTGGCTGAGAAAGATGTTTTTAATAATCATGTTGATGAATATTATAATATGCTAGAACTCCTTGTGAATGATGTTAATAAAGATGAAGATGACAGACGTGAAGTTGGTATTAAGATTGGAATTGGTGGGAAGGCTATAAAAGACTTGTTGACTAATTTTGATCTTGAAGGAAAAGCCCAAGAATTGCGTTTAATTATGCGCGAAAAAGGCAAGAAAGTTGATAAGCGTTTTGTAAAAAGATTAGATTTGATTAATAATTTTATAAAATCTGGAAATCGTCCTGAATGGATGATTCTTGATGTTTTACCTGTCATTCCACCTGAATTAAGACCAATGGTTGAGTTAGATGGTGGTAGATTTGCAACTTCTGATCTTAATGATCTTTATAGACGTGTGATTAATCGTAATAATCGATTGAAACGTTTGCTTCAATTACGAGCACCTGGAATTATTGTAAGAAATGAAAAAAGAATGCTTCAGGAAGCTGTTGACGCTTTACTTGATAATTCTAAAAAGAAAAGTCGAAGATCTGGTAAAAGACCTTTAAAATCTCTGAGTGATATGCTCCGAGGAAAACAAGGTCGTTTTCGCCAGAACCTTTTAGGTAAACGTGTTGATTACTCCGGACGTTCAGTTATTGTTGTTGGACCTGAATTGAAGCTTCATCAATGTGGATTACCTAAAAAAATGGCACTTGAACTTTTTAAGCCTTTTGTTATAGGGCAATTGGTTCAAAATGATGAAAGTCTTCATATTAAGAGTGCTAAACTTAAAATTGAAAAAGAAGACCCTATTGTGTGGAGTGTTTTAGAAAAAGTAGTAAAAGAACACCCTGTTTTTTTAAACCGTGCTCCTACTTTGCATAGATTAGGTGTTCAGGCTTTTGAGCCTATTTTAATTGACGGAAAGGCTATTCGTCTTCACCCTTTAGTTTGTCGAGCTTTTAATGCCGATTTTGATGGTGATCAGATGGCTGTACATGTGCCTTTGTCTGTGGAAGCTCAAATTGAAGCTTGGAATTTGATGTTATCAGCTAATAATATCCTTTTGCCAGCTAACGGGAAGCCTGTTGTTGTGCCTTCGCAGGATATTGTCTTGGGTATCAATTATTTGACTAAAGAAAAGCCTGGTGAATTAGGAGAAGGAAAACGCTTTTATAATGGCGAAGAAGCTCTTTTGGCCTACGAAAATCATAGTGTCGAATTGGAAGCCCCTGTTTACATCAAAACAATCGAAAATAAAAATGTTACGAATTTGCAAACTACTATTGGCCGTTATTTGTTTAATTCTATCTTACCTGATGAATATCCTTATGTAAATGAAGCTGTGAATGTAAAAAAATTAAGTAAAATTATTGCTAATATTAATCAAAAATTTGGTGCTTCTGTAATTGTAGATGTATTGGATAATATTAAATCTATTGGTTATAAATATGCTACTATTTTCGCGCCTAGTATTGGAGTCGAGGATATTGTTATTCCTCAAGATAAATATAAAATTGTTTCTGATACTCAAAAAGAGGTGAATAATATCAATAAGAGTTATATGCGTGCTTTTATTACGAATAAAGAGCGTTATAATCAGATTATTGATAAATGGAATGAAGCCAATGAGAAAATTACTGATGTTATGTTTGAACACTTAAAAGGTGATAGAGAGGGATTTAACCCCGTTTATATTATGGCTGAATCAGGTGCTCGTGGTAGTAAATTACAAATTCGTCAGCTGGCAGGTATGCGTGGATTGATGGCTAAACCTTCTGGTGAAATTATTGAATTACCGATTACATCTAATTTCCGTGAAGGATTGACAGTATTAGAATATTTTATTTCTACACATGGTGCTAGAAAAGGCTTGTCTGATACAGCTTTGAAAACAGCAGATGCAGGTTATTTAACACGACGTTTGGTTGATGTATCACAAAATGTTTTGGTAGTTGAAGATGATTGTGATACGATTGCTGGAATTACTATTTCGGCTATTAAAGATGGTGATGATATTTTAAAATCATTAAAAGATAGAATCGTAGGTCGTTTTGCTTTGGAAAATATTTATCATCCTGCAACTCAGGAAATTATTGTCAAAGCAAATGAAGAGATTACTGAAGAAAAGGCTGATATTATTGAAGAACTTGGTATTGAAGAAGTTCAAGTGCGTTCTGTTTTAACATGTGAAGCTAAAAATGGTGTTTGTCGTAAATGCTATGGTCGTAATCTCGCAACAAATAGTACTGTGGAACTTGGTGAAGCTGTTGGGATTATCGCTGCACAATCAATCGGACAACCTGGAACTCAGTTGACAATGAGAACTTTTCATATTGGTGGAACTGCAAGCGCTGAAAAAACGGATCGTTATATTCAAGCAAAGACATCTGTTTATATTACACGTGCTCCTCGTAAAATTGTTAAAACTGTTGATGGCAAAATTATTGCTAGTCGAAGAGAAGATTTAGTTTATCAACAAGTTTTTCATATTTGGGATGAGAAAGACTTGAAACATATTAATGTTGACCTCAATAAGAAGAATCAACCTGGTGTTATTATTGGTAAAACAAAAGAAGGCGAAATTAGTATTAATAAAGTAAGTTATTTGAAAAAAATTGATAATAAATATGTGCTTATGGGTGACAAAAAACATAATCATGTGAAAATAGGGACTGTGCTTTTTGTCAAGGAAGGTGATTTAATTGAAATTCCACCAAAGGGTAATAGTAAAATTTTGGCTGAATTTGACCCTTTTAATGAAACTATTGTTGCAGAGCATGATGGTATTGTTGGATTTAAGGATATCGAATTAGGAGTAACTTTAAAAGAAGAAAAGGAAGAAAATTCTGATAATATAAATTATGTGGTTGTCAAGAGTAAAAATAAATCTGACCAATATCAACCTCGTATTACAATTGATCGTAAAGATAAAAAAGGAAAAGAAAATTATATTATTCCTTATGGTAGTCTTTTAAGTGTAAAAGAAGGCGAAGAAATATCTGCTGGTACAAAATTAGTTAAAATTCCTGAAGTTTTATCGCGTACTAAAGATATTACAGGTGGTTTACCCCGTGTTGCTGAATTATTCGAAGCTCGTCGACCAAAAGATTGTGCTGTCGTTTCTGAAATTGATGGTGAAGTTAAATTTGGTGGATTGATTAGAGGAAAACGAGAAATCATTGTGACTGATGAACATGGTGGTAATAAAAAATATTTAGTGCCTTTGGGACGAATGTTAACTATTCAAGATGGCGATTATGTGCGTGCTGGTGATCCTTTAGATGTGGGGCCTATTGACCCTCATGATGTTTTGAAGATTCGAGGTGAAAAGGCGTTGCAAGAATATTTAATTAATGAAATTCAAGAAGTGTATTTGTTGCAGGATGTTGATATTAATGATAAACATATTGAGATTATGATTAGGCAAATGCTTTCTAAAATTGAAATAACCAGTGTTGGAGATACTGAATTTTTAATTGGTCAGTTTATAGATAAGAGTGAATTTAGAGAAGCAAATAGGAAAGTTGTCGCAAATGGTGGAAAACCAGCAACAGGTCGTGTTAAACTTCTGGGTATTACAAAGGCTGCATTAAATACCACTAGTTTTATTTCGGCTGCTTCTTTTCAAGAAACGACCAAAGTGTTGACAAATGCTGCGATTGAGGCAAAAGTAGATGAATTGAAAGGCTTGAAGGAAAATATTATTATTGGTAATCTTATTCCTTCAGGTTCTGGAAGTAGGCCCTTAAATAATAGAGTGAAAATCTCATTGCCCAAAGTAGCTGAAGTCAAAGAAAATGAAAAAAATATGGATCAGGAGGTTTGATTGTTGTATGGCTACGATAAATCAGCTCATTAGAAAAAATCGAAAAAGTTTAAGTAAAAAAAGTAAGGCCCCAGCTTTAAAAAGTTCCCCTCAAAGACGTGGTGTGTGCACAAGAGTTATGACTTTTACCCCTAAAAAACCTAACTCTGCTTTGCGTAAGGTGGCAAGGGTACGTTTGACAACAGGCATTGAAGTCACTTCTTATATCCCTGGTATTGGGCATAACTTACAAGAACACTCTGTTGTTTTAATTCGAGGTGGTCGTGTTAAAGATTTGCCAGGTGTGCGTTATCACATTATTCGTGGTGCATTAGATACTTTAGGTGTATCTGATAGAAAAAAAGCTCGTTCTAAATACGGTGCTAAAAAGCCTAAGGCATAAAAAGGAGTAAAATGTGGCTAGAAAAGGTTTTATAAGAAAAAGAAAAGTTTTGCCAGATTCAAAATTTCATAGCATTTTATTGACAAAGTTTATTAATAAATTGATGTATGATGGGAAAAAAGGTAAGGCTGAAAAAATTGTTTATTCTGCATTAGATTTAATAAAAGAAAAAACTAATAAAGACCCCTTAGAGGTTTTTGAAACTGCTTTGAATAATGTTGCTCCTGAATTGGAAGTAAAATCTAGACGAGTCGGTGGGGCTACTTATCAAATTCCTGTAGAAGTTTCAGATGAACGTAAAAAAACATTGGCTATTCGTTGGGTTATACAATTTTGTCGTGATAAGTCTGGAAAATCTATGTCTGAACGATTGGTGAATGAAATAATTGATGCTTATAATAATGTCGGGGCGGCTATTAAAAAACGTGACGACACTCATAAAATGGCTGAAGCTAATAAAGCTTTTGCTCATTATCGATGGTAATTTTGATAAATCATGAAGGAGGTACCTTATAATAAATCCGATATTCGGAATATCGGTATTGTAGCACATATCGACGCAGGTAAAACAACAACTACTGAGCGGATTCTGTACTATTCTGGTAAAACTTACAAAATCGGAGAAGTTCATGATGGTAATGCCGAAATGGACTGGATGGAACAGGAAAAAGAACGTGGTATCACTATCACAAGTGCCGCTACAACATGTTATTGGAAAAAGCATCGTGTGAATATCATAGATACTCCTGGGCATGTTGATTTCACTGCTGAAGTGGAACGGGCTTTACGTGTTTTAGATGGTGTCATTGGCGTTTTTTGTGGAGTTGCTGGTGTAGAACCTCAATCTGAAACTGTCTGGAATCAAGCTGATAGATATGATATACCTAGACTGGCTTTTGTTAACAAAATGGACAGAGTTGGGGCTAATTTTGATAGAGTAATTCAGTCTATGAAAAAGCGTTTGTCTGGTATTATTGTTCCTGTACAGTGGCCTATTGGTGCTGGTAAAGATTTAGAAGGAATCATTGATTTAATTGAAATGAAAGCCTATTATTGGCACGAGACTGATTATGGTGCAAAATATGATACACGAGAAATCCCCGAACAGTACCTTGAAATGGCTGAACTTCAAAGAGAAATGATGCTTGAAACAGTTGTTGAGTTTGATGATGTTGTTATGGACAAATATTTAAGTGGAGAATCTCTTTCTATTCAAGACATTAAAACTGTTTTAAGAAAAGCAGTGATTCATCACAAGGTTGTTCCTGTTTTTGCTGGTTCATCTTTGAAAAATATCGGAGTTCAACCTTTGCTTGATGCTGTGATTGATTATTTGCCATCCCCAGAAGATGTTAAAATTTTCCCGATTCATAGTGTTCATAATAAAGAAATCGTTGAAAAAAAAGCTAAAGATGGTAGAGAGAATTTTATTGGCTTGGCTTTTAAAGTGATGGTTGATCCTCACAGAGGGAAAATGATTTTTATTAAAGTCTATTCAGGACAGCTTAAAGTTGGTGAACAGATTTATAATGTCAATAAAGACAAGAAAGAAAGAGTTGGAAAACTTCTGCTTATGCACGCAAATAAGCAAGAGGAAATTGATACTGCCAGTTGGGGTGATATCGTTGTAATTGTTGGTGCTAAATTCACTCACACTGGGGATACTCTTACTTATAAGAAAAGTGAAACTCTCCTAGAACCGATGTCTTTTCCTCTCCCTGTGATTTCTGTTTCTATTGAACCTAAAAGTGCAGCAGAGCAGGATAAATTGCACGAAGTGCTTAATCTTCTTGCAGAAGAAGATCCTACTTTCACCAGTACTTATAATCAGGAAACAGGACAAATTATTATGTCTGGAATGGGCGAACTTCATTTAGATATTTTAACAACACGTATTTTGAAGGATTTCAAAGTTAAAGCTAATGTTGGTAAACCTCAAGTTAGTTATAGAGAGACAATAACAAAATCTGTTGTTTCGCGAATGCAATATAATAAGGAAATTCAGGGACATGGACAGTTTGGTGATGTCGAAATAAAATTAACTCCTTTAGAGAGAAAATCTGGAGTTGTGTTTAAAAACTCTGTTCCTGATTCAATTATTCCTCATAATTTCATTAAGTCAATAGAGGATAGTGCGCGAAGCAGTTTAAAATCTGGCTATAAAGCTGGTTATGAAGTTATTGATCTTGAAATTGAACTTGTTTCTGGTAGTTTCAATGAAACTGATTCTACTGATGTGGCCTATCAAATTGCTACTGGCATGGCTATTGAAGAATGTTTGAAAAAAGGTGAACCTATTTTGCTGGAACCTGTTATGAAAGTGGAAATTATTACACCAGAAGATTTTTTAGGTGATGTAATTTCTGATTTGAATCTAAGGCGTAGTCAGGTCAAAGGAATTGATGTTTTTACTATTGAAACGCAAAGAATGATTCATGCAGAAATCCCTTTGTCTGAAATGTTTGGATATGCGACTACATTGCGTTCTCTCTCTCAGGGCCGGGCAACCTACTCTATGGAGTTTTCGCATTATGACAAGGTACCTGTTAGTTTAGAAAAAAAAATACTTGGTATTTGAAAAAATATATTCTCATTGCCATAGAAAATAAAAAAAAGACCTTATAAGGAGGATTAAAATGGCTAAAGAAAAATTTACT
>Ga0114934_10001717_pt1 | contig 14219 bp, 10 predicted proteins | sample 4SBtaG_2_FD_99695 | JGI IMG/M metagenome (GOLD analysis project Ga0114934, IMG submission 99695) | Deep subsurface microbial communities from Kolumbo volcano to uncover new lineages of life (NeLLi) - 4SBTROV10_white metaG | ecosystem: Environmental > Aquatic > Marine > Volcanic ... | reverse complement strand
CCTCTTTTTAGTCTTGCCAGATATTTTGATATTAAAAGTTCCAGAATTGTTTTAATTCATGATGATCTGGATATGCCACCAGGTAAAATTAGAATACGGGAAAAGGGTGGTGCAGGGGGGCATAACGGGATTAAATCTGTTATTCAGCAGTTCGGTACAAATGCTGTTGGAAGAATAAAAATAGGGATTGGCCGTCCTTTGCGGGCAGAGCAGGTTACTTCTTATGTCCTTAGTGATTTTAAAAAAGATGAACTTGATGTTGTTTTTTTAGGGATTGAAAAAGCTGCAGAAGCTGTGGAAGAAATTATTCTTAACGGTTATACGGCTTGTATGAATAGGTTTAATAAATAATAGGTGTTTAACATTTTTAAGAGGAGGATTGTATGGAATTCTTAATGAACAACCTGCCTTTGGCTTGTACATTGGTGGGTGTTGCCGGTATCCTGTTTTCCCTTATGATTGCGGGTGTGGTAAAAAGTGCTCCTGCAGGGAATGAAAAAATGCAGGAAATTGCTGCTGCGATCAAGGAAGGTGCTGTTGCTTACCTTAATCGTCAGTTGAGAACAGTTGGTATTGTTGGTGTTATTATTACTGCTGTTATTTTTTTTGGTCTTGGTAAACTTTCAGCAATAGGTTTTGTTGTTGGTGCCGTTGCTTCTTATCTTGCAGGCTACATTGGAATGAGGGTTTCTGTTCTTGCTAACGTTAGAACTGCTGAAGCTTCAAGCAATGGTCTTAATGCCGGACTTGGACTTGCTTTCAAAGGTGGTACCGTTACAGGTATGATCGTTGCAGGTCTTGCTCTTACTTCAACTGCAGGTTTTTATGCTGTAACTGGTGAAATTCAGCCTCTTGTGGCTCTTGGTTTTGGTGGATCCCTTATTTCCATCTTTGCTCGTCTTGGTGGCGGTATCTTTACAAAAGGTGCAGATGTTGGTGCTGACCTTGTTGGTAAAGTTGAAGCTGGTATTCCTGAGGACGATCCAAGAAACCCTGCTACAATTGCAGATAATGTTGGAGATAATGTTGGTGACTGTGCTGGTATGGCAGCTGACCTTTTTGAAACATATGCTGTAACAGTTGTTGCTGGTATGCTTCTTCTTCATCTTCAGTTCCCTGAGAACAAAGAGATTCTTAATTTCCCACTTATTCTTGGTGCGATTTCAATCCTTGCTTCTATAGTTGCAAGCTTCTTTGTTCGTCTTGGCAAAGGAAGTGACTATATTATGGGTGCTCTTTACAAAGGAATGTTCGGCTCTGCTATACTTGCCGCGATTGCTTTCTACTTTGCATGTAAGCAGTTCATAACAGGTGTTGATCTTGTTCCAATGAATGTTTACTATTGTACTCTTGTTGGTCTTGTTCTTACTGTTGTTATTGTTGTTATCACAGAATACTATACAGGTATTTACAAGCCGGTTAAAGATATTGCAAAAGCTTCTGTAACAGGTCATGGTACAAATGTTATTGCAGGTCTTGCTGTTTCAATGCAGTCTACTGCTGCTCCTGTTATTGCAATCTGTGTTGCGATTGCTACTGCAAACTACTTTGCAGGTCTCATCGGTATAGCTATTGCTGCTGTTTCAATGCTTTCAATGACTGGTATCGTTATTGCTATCGATGCTTTCGGTCCAATCACAGATAACGCAGGCGGTATTGCTGAAATGGCTGAGCTTGATGATTCTGTACGTGAAGTGACTGATGCTCTTGATGCTGTTGGTAATACAACAAAAGCTGTAACAAAAGGTTATGCAATCGGTTCTGCAGGTCTTGCTGCTCTTGTTCTTTTTTCTTGCTATGTTCAGGAGTTCGCATTCCATGGTGCAACTACAAAAATAGTTTTTGATCTTACCAATGTTAAGGTTCTTATTGGTCTTTTCATCGGTGGTCTTCTTCCTTATCTTTTCGCTTCTATCGCAATGGAAGCTGTTGGTCGTGCTGGTGGTGCTGTTGTTACTGAAGTACGTCGTCAGTTCCGTGAGATCCCAGGTATTATGGAAGGTACAGGAAAACCTGATTACGCTGCATGTGTTGATATCGTAACTCAGTTTGCTCTTAAAGAAATGATCATTCCTGCTCTTCTACCAGTTATAGCTCCAATCGTTATTGGTCTTCTCCTTGGTAAAGTTGCTCTTGGTGGTCTTCTTATAGGTACTATCGTGACAGGACTTTTTGTTGCTATATCAATGGCAACAGGTGGTGCTGCATGGGATAATGCTAAAAAATACATTGAAGATAACAACTACGGTGGAAAAGGTAGCGATGCTCATAAAGCAGCTGTTACTGGTGACACAGTTGGTGACCCATACAAAGATACTGCAGGTCCAGCTGTTAACCCAATGATCAAGATCATCAACGTTGTTGCTCTTCTTCTAGTACCATTCATTCTATAATAGTTTGATTCGTACTTAAGAGTCATGTTGTACAACTTAAAGGAGAATGGATCGAAAGATCTGTTCTCCTTTAGTTTTTTAAATTAAGCAGGTAGAAAAAATATGTTTTCAATTGAGTCTTATGATTATCATCTTCCTGAAGAACTTATAGCTCAGCATCCCGCCTCAGAAAGGGAAGATTCAAAACTTTTCCATTATCAGAGATCTTCAGATGAAATAAATCATCTGAAATTTTGTGATATTGAAAATATTTTAACAGAAAATGATCTTGTCGTTATAAATAATACAAAGGTTGTACCGGCCCGCATTTATGGTAAAAAAGATACAGGTGGAAAAGTTGAAATTTTTATTCTTGATTATGTTGACGGGCTGAACAATTATAGAGACGAGGGACATTTCAGGTGTAAGTGCCTTGTGAGGGCTTCAAGAAGACCAAAATTTGATTCCTATATATATATAAATGAAAGTTTGAGAGCCAGGGTTCTTGATTATTCTCTTGACCATGCTGTTCTTGAGTTTGAGTCTGAAAAGGATGTTGCTGAAGAGATAGATCGTGCGGGCTCACTTCCTCTGCCTCCATATGTATTGAGAGATGAAGTCTCAAAAGAAGATATGACAAGATATCAGACTGTATATGCAAAAAATCAGGGTGCTGTTGCAGCTCCTACTGCAGGTTTGCATTTTTCAGTTGAACTTATGGAAAAATTAAAGAAAAAAGGCATCAGGTTTGCAGAAATAACCCTGTATGTGGGATATGGTACTTTCAGCCCTGTAAAATGTGATGATATCAGAGACCATAAAATTCACATGGAAAGATTTGAAATAAAGAAAGATGAGGCTGATATTATTAATGATACCATTAAATGTGGAGGGAGGATCGTTGCTGTTGGGACGACCTCTGTAAGAACATTAGAGTTTGCAGCTGGTGAAAATGGTTTTATAGATAAGCTAGAAGGAAACTGCGGTCTTTTCATATATCCAGGATATGAATTCAAAATTGTTAAAGCTATGATTACAAATTTTCATCTTCCTAAAAGTACTTTGATCATGCTTATTTCTGCATTTGCAGGTATTGATACAATAAAAAAATTATATGAGACAGCTGTTTTGGAACAATATAGATTTTACAGCTACGGCGATGCAATGTTTATAGAATAGAGAATGATATGTTTGAATTTGAGCTTTTAAAAAAAAATGAATGTGAAAAAGAGAGAAGAGGAAGAATTAAAACTTCCCACGGAGTTATAGAAACCCCTATTTTTATGCCTGTAGGCACACTTGGATCTGTAAAGTCTGTCAGTGTAAATGATGTCAAGGATGCCGGAGCTATGATAATACTTGGCAATACTTATCATCTTTATCTGAGACCAGGATGCGAGGTGCTTGATATCTTTGATGGTCTTCATAGGTTTATGAACTGGGATAAGCCAATACTTACAGACAGTGGAGGCTTTCAGGTTTTTTCCCTTTCAGACCTTTCAAAGATTACTGAAGAAGGTTATGCGTTCAGATCCCATATTGACGGATCAAAACATATGATGACTCCTGAAAAATCTATAGAGATCCAGCTGAGTATTGGTTCGGATATAATGATGTGTCTTGACCAGTGTGTTGGTTATCCTGCTGAAAAAAAAGTTGTTGAAGACGCCATGCACCTTACAAGAAGATGGGCCAAAAGATGTTATGACAGATGGCAGAGAGATGAATGCCGGGATAATGCCCTCTTTGGCATAGTTCAGGGAGGAATGTATGAGGATTTGAGGAAGATTTCAGCTGAACAGATATCTGAACTTGATTTTTCAGGTCTGGCTGTAGGAGGGCTGAGTGTTGGAGAACCTATAGAGCTTATGTATGAATATGGTGAATTTACACTTCCTCTTCTTCCTGAAAATAAACCAAGATATGTTATGGGTGTTGGAACTCCTGAAGATCTTGTCACTCTTGTGGGTTGTGGTGCGGATATGTTCGATTGTGTGATGCCAACAAGAAATGCCAGAAATGGAAAGCTTTTTACAAGGTACGGAGATATAAATATTTCGAATGCCAGATATGTGAAAGATGCTTTCCCTATTGATCCTGAATGTGACTGTGAAACATGCCGTAATTATTCGAGAGCTTATTTGAGGCATCTTTATAAAACAAGGGAACTTCTTGCATACAGACTGAATACCATTCATAATCTTCACTATTATCTTAATCTTATGTCCAGACTGCGTGATGCTATAGACAAGGGTGAGTATAAGCTGTTTAAGAAAACATTTTTTGAGGAAAGATCATTTGGAATAGACGCTTTGACTGACTAGATATTTATCAGACTATGACAGGAGGAAAAATGGCAATTGCATCTAAGATTGAATCTTTTATGGAAAAGTCTTCATGGATAAGGAAGATGTTTGAAGAAGGAGCTAAGCTTAAAGCTGAGTATGGCGAGGAGAATGTTTTTGATTTAAGCTTGGGCAATCCTAACCTTCCTCCACCTGAAGAGTTTGATAAGGCTCTTATGGAAGAGGCTTCAGTTAAACAGGAAGGGATTCATGGTTATATGCCTAACCCTGGTTATCCTTCAGTGCGTGCTACTGTTGCGGGGTCTGTTTCAAGGGATCAAGGCGTTTCACTTTCAGAAAATGATATTCTAATGACATGTGGAGCAGCGGGTGGGCTTAATGTTGTGCTTAAGACAATATTAAATCCAGGTGACAAGGTCATTGTTCCTAAGCCCTATTTTGTTGAATATAATTTCTATGTAGACAATCATGGTGGAGAGCTTGTTACCATAGATTCAAATGATGATTTTTCTCTTAACCTTTTTGAAATAGAAAAAAATATAGACTCTTCTACAAGAGCTGTTTTAATTAACAGTCCAAATAACCCCAGTGGAGTTGTGTATTCTAAAGAGGAGCTTAAAAAACTTGGCATATTGCTTCAAAAGAAGAGTGATGAATTTAATTCCGTTATATATCTCATTGCTGATGAACCTTACAGGAAGATTGTTTATAATAATATTGATGTGCCAGGAGTGCTTGAGGTATACAGAAATTCCATTGTAGTATCATCATATTCAAAAGAACTTTCCCTGGCGGGAGAAAGAATAGGGTATATTGCCATATCTCCTGATGCTGATGATAAACTCTCTATTTTTAATGGCATGGCTCTTTGTAACAGAATTTTAGGTTTTGTAAATGCGCCGGCGCTGATGCAGAGGGTTGTTGGAAAAATTCAGGGGGCAAGTGTGGATATGGCAGCATATGAAAGGAAGAAGAACCTTCTTTGTGAAGGACTTGCTGAAATTGGTTATGATTTTGTAGAACCTCAGGGTGCTTTTTATCTTTTTCCAAAATCTCCTGTTCCAGATGAAATAAAATTTATAAGAATGCTTCAGGAAGAAAAAGTTCTTGGAGTTCCAGGATCTGGATTTGGAGCTCCTGGATATTTTAGATTGTCCTTTTGTGTTGCAGATAAAGTTATTGAAAATTCTATGACAGGTTTTAAGCGAGCCTTTGAAAGAGCTGTTAAATAAATTTAAGTAAAAAAGGGTGTATCTTGCACCCTTTTTAATATTCTGTTTCGTATCGTTTTTATAATAAATTGTTTTACCCTTTCCAATAAATATTATATATTTTTATAAAATCTTTAAATAAAATTTCCAGTCGTTTTTGTTAATAATTTTTTCAAAAAAAATCAGGATATATTATTATGATTTTCAATCTACCTAAATTAACAGAAAATCTGTTTGGTCTGAGTGAAGATCAGGAACTTTTCAGGAAAGCTTATGTTCAGAAAAATCTGAGATTTCACAGAACCGCAATTATTCTGGCAATTTTAATATATATAAGCTTTGGCTATTTTCACAGTTTAAACAATCCATATATGACCTATTATATCTTTGCTGTGAGGCTGGGCATTGTTACTCCTATAGCTCTTGGTCTTTTTGCATTGAGCTTTTGCAGGTTGTATGAAAGATATTCAGGTCTTATTTTTGCTGTAGGGATTCTGATAGCTGGGTGTGGTATGATTTTCCTTATAAAGTTGAGTTATGCTCCTGCAAAATATTATTTTATTTCAGGTCTTGTGATTATAGTAATTCTTTCATATACACTTCGAATCTTGATGCCTTGGCCTGTTATTTGTGGTTGGAGTATAATTCTTGTATATAATATTATAGATTTTGTGGCAGGATATTCCCATTTGAGTTATCTTGTTACAGCCGACAGAAATGAATTCCTTTATATCAATTTTTATCTCTTTATTTCGAATATTTTTGGATCTTATATTTCGTATAATATTGAGGTCTATGAAAAAGAAGGTTTTTTTTTGCGAAAGAGCCTTGAAGAAGAGGAATATAAGAGTCGTAGTCTGAATGTTGAGCTTGAAAAAAAAGTTGCAGAACGAACAAAGGCTTTTGAAGACAGGAATAACGAGCTTAAACTGGCTTTGGAAAGAAGCAGGAAGATGGAGGCGGAGCTACTGATCAGTAAAGACCAATATGCAAGTCTGGTAAATAATATAGATGAAGCCTGCTTTGAACTGGATCTTAAAGGAAGGTTCGTATTCTTCAACTCAGTACTTGAAACTCTTGTCCTGTCAACTCCTCATGAAATAGAATTATCCAGTTTATGGGATTATATTGATTCAGATTCAAGCGATATTTTTAAAGAGAAACTTTCATCTTTTTTTAAATCAGATAAATTTACAGACTCTTTCGATGTTTTTATTCTAAATCCTGATGGCAGTAAAAAAATAGTGGAACTGACTCTTTCTAAAAAAATAGAATCAGAAGCTGAGGTTAAAGGTTTTTTTGGTATTGCAAGAGATATTACAAAAAAAATGCAAATAGAACAGTCTCTGAAAAAGGCTAAGTATTATGCTGAAAGTATGATCAGGATAAAGTCAAAATTTATTGAGAATCTGAATCATGAACTACGATCTCCTTTACATGTAGTTGTTGGCTTTACTCATATCCTTCTGAGTTCTGAGAACCTTGAAGCCGAAGACAGGCACAGATTGAATATGATGAAATTAAGTCTGGATAATATGTCATCAATTGTCGAAGATCTGATGGATTTTTCCAGAATTTATGTAGGGGAGATTGTTTTTGATAGAATTCCATTCTCATTTGAGCAGGTTTTGGCTGATGTAAAATCTGATCTTGTTCAGAGCTATTCTTACAAAGACTCTCAATTTGAAATCTTAAATAATATTCCTGATGATAGAAGCTATCTGGGCGACAGCAGGAGAGTATCAAAGGCTTTAAGGAATATTATTGCCTACGGTATAGATTGCTCCAATGATGTGAACATTTCCCTTAAGCTTGATATCATAGAAGAGGGTCTGACAAAGGATCTTTTGCTTTTTTCAATTAAGTCTAATCATTCATGTCTGGCAGAGAGTCTTAAATTTGCTATAGAAGAAGGCTATTCAGATAATGACGTTTCAGGTATTGAAGAAGATCTTTTGGATGGTCTTGGGCTTGGTGTCACACTTGCGAGGTTATATGTAAATAAAATGGGGGGCTCAATAACGTTTTTTGATATGGATGATTGTTCCTGTGGAATGCGTATAAAATTAACTTTTGAAAGAAATGATGTTAAAAATGAAGTCATTGTATCTACTGACAGTAAAGACATTTCTTCAGCTAGAATTCTGGTGGTTGAAGATAACCTTGTTAATCAGAAAGTTATAGAAGCTCTTTTGTGTAAAAAAAATGCAAATGTATATATGGTTTCAAATGGTTTGGAATGTCTTAATTATCTGGCTGAAAATTATGTTGATATAATATTGATGGATATTCAGATGCCTGTTATGGATGGTATCTCTGCTGCAAGGGAGATACGGGCTGGTAAATCTGGGTTTGGTAATAGAGGTGTTCCTATTATAGCTGTTACTGCCCATGCAATAAAAACAGATAAAAGGAAATGCATGGATGCAGGGATGGATGATTATATCACCAAGCCTGTAAAGCCTGAAATTCTGTACTCGGTCATAGAAAAATTTTTGAAATAACAGGGGGGGTAGAAAAAATGAATAAGGTTGATCTTTTATTTAAGAATGCAAAAATAATTAATGTGTATACAAATGAGATAGAATCAAAAGATATAGCGGTAAAAGACGGAATAATTCAGAGCTTTACTGAATATCCCGCAGATATAGTAGTGAATCTTGGGGGGGCGTTTGTCTGTCCCGGATTTATAGATTCCCATGTTCATATAGAAAGCAGCATGGTTTCTGTTTCTGAATTTACAAAGTCTGTTCTTTCCCATGGAACCACAACAATAGTTGCAGATCCCCATGAAATTGCCAATGTATCTGGAAAAAAGGGTTTGGACTATATGCTTGAATCGGCTGAAAATCAGCCTGTGGATATTCATTTTATGATACCCTCTTGCGTTCCTGCGACATCAATGGAAACCTCGGGTGCCGTTATAGACTCATCTGTAATTGAAGAATATATTGATAATAAGAGGGTTGTAGGTCTTGGAGAGATGATGAATTATCCAGGAGTTATATATGAAGATATAGAGGTAATGTCCAAGATAGGAATAGCTCTTTCGAGAAATAAGCTTGTTGATGGCCATGCTCCTTCCCTTTCAGGGGAAGATCTTTATAAATATGTAAAAGCAGGCATATCAAGTGATCATGAAGCTGTAACATTTGAAGAAGCACTTGAAAAAATATCCCTTGGTATGAGGATAATGGTAAGGGAGGGTACCTGTGCAAAAAATCTTGAAGATCTTTTTCCTGCGATAAATGAAGTTTCTGCAACAAGAATGATGTGGTGTACAGATGACAGACATCCCCATGATATAAAGTCAGGACATATAAATGATATTGTTGCTAAAGCAATAAAGCTTGGGCTTGATCCCTGTATAGCCATAAGGATGGCAACACTTTCTTCAGCTGAGTATTTCGGTTTTAAGGATAAAGGTGCAGTTGCTCCCGGTAAAAGAGCTGATTTGATCGTTTTTGATGATCTTACAAATTTTATACCACGAGATATCTATAAGAATGGAAAACTTGTTGTTAAAGACAGATCCGTTTTGAAAGACATTTTTTTACCAGCACAGCCTGAACCTGTTTCAAAAATGAATATAGATATTGATAAGCTTGATTTTTCAGTTAAAGCAGATGGAAAAAAGATCAGAGTCATAGGGGTAATTGAAGATCAGGTGGTTACAAATTCCTTTACCCATGATGCCAGAATAGAATTTGGAGAGGTCGTTTCTGATATTTCAGAAGATATTCTTAAGATGGCTGTGGTTGAAAGATATTCCGGTAAATCTGGAACAGGTATAGGTTTTGTTAACGGTTTTAACCTTAAAAGAGGTGCGTTTGCATCAAGTGTTGCACATGATTCGCATAATATTCTTGTTGTCGGTGAAAATGATGCTGATATGAAAGTGGCTGTGAAGGAGATTGTAAGAATGGGTGGCGGTTTTGCTGTGGCAAATGCTGGCTCCATACTTGCTTCTTTAGCTCTTCCAATAGCAGGGCTTATGTCTATGAAACCTCTTGATGATGTCATCTCCAATCTTGATAATGTTCTTGATGCAGTACATCAACTTGGTGTTAAATTACGTGATCCGTTCATCTCACTTGGTTTTTTATCCTTGCCGGTTATACCTAAACTTAAGCTTACAGATCATGGACTTATTGATGTGACAGAGTTTAAAAAGGTCTCTCTTTTTATATAAAGGATGTATTTATTTTGAGTCTTATATCTGAATTCAAATATCCACTTGTGATTGCCCATAGAGGGGTGTCTTCTCTCTTTCCTGAGAATACAATGCCTGCATTTATGGCTGCTATTAATATAGGTTGCCAGATGATCGAGCTGGATGTTTCTCTGACAAAAGATGGAAGGGTTGTTGTCATCCATGATGATACCCTTGAACGAACAACTTCTGGTGGTGGCAGGATTTGTGACACTATATTTGATGATATTTCCGGTTTGGATGCCGGTTTAAAAATGAGCGATGGAAAAATTGGAACTCATATACCTTTGCTTGAGGATGTACTTAAACTTGCAAAGGGGCGTATTGCCGTTAATATTGAGATCAAGTCAGAAGTAGACAAAAAAAAGTGGAATGGAAAGAGTGCAGAGGAACATATTCTGAAGCTTGTTCTTGAGAATGAAATGGGGAAAAATGTTATTTTTTCTTCGTTTAGCACAAATATTCTTCGTGTTTTGAGGAGTTTTTCAAAGGACATCTATATTGGGATTTTGACATATGGCGATCCAAGACCTCCTGTGCAGTATTCTAAAGAATTAGATGTTTTTTCATGGCATCCTGAAGGTGTAAATTTAACTAAAAAGCATATTGCCTATTATAAAAAGCGCACCGGAAGAAAGGTAATACCGTATACTTTAAACAAAAAAAGAAAGATTAAAAGGCTTCTGCATGCTGGGATAGATGGTTATTTTACGGATTTTCCGCAAAATTATATTGGTGTATTCCATGAATAAATTCAGTTTTTCAGCTTTTACAGGAGTTATATGTGCTCTGGCTGCATTTTTGATGATTACTTTTTATGATCATCAATATGTATCAGTGTTTTTTTTCTTTATTTTTATGCTTTCATTGATAATCCTTGTTTATATTTATTCTGACTTTATAAGAAATTACAAGAGCCTGACAGCAGAATGGGTGATATTCCTGCTTGATTCAAGACGAAAGATAGTGTTGTTTCCCATCATCATTCTTTTTATTTTTATAAGTGTAATCTTTTTGGTCAACAGGATGGAAAATAATGAAATCCTGAAGGAAGATGCAAACAAAATATCTTTATATGCTGGAGAGTATTTTCATCATCTTTTTTTTAAATATGATGAAGATGTTGATAAGCTTTTATATCTTGTACGAAATAAGGGAAAGGATTTAAATGATGCTGTAAAAATTGTAAACAATAACAGATTTTACAATATTTTGTATATTTCAGGAAAGAACAAGGAGTTTCTCTACCCTGATGTTGTTATAAATCCAGATGTAAAATTCTTCCGGTCTGTCCTCAATGAAAATTCAAAGTCTGTATTTATTGAAATTTCTAATGAAAAAATATTAACCCATATAATTGGTTTTTGGTTTGATAAAACAGCGGAAGAACATTATCTTGATATCATATATGACATGACTCCTGATATCTTTATCTTGAAGAAGCTTTTTCATACAGAATTTTTGTTTATATCTAATGAAGGCTTTTCTATATGGAAGTCATTTATTACTTTTGATAGTCATTCCAGAGAAGCTTATTTAAACAGGCTCAAAAATTCTGAAAAAAAGGTCATTATAATACAGAATAATCATCAGAAATTTTTGACATCAAGAATTCATTTCTCACCATCAGGTCTTATTTCTCCTGTCAGAATATATATTGTGAAACCAATTGAAAGTAAAATTTTTGGGTTGAGATATCTTTTTATAGAGGCTATCGCCGCATTTTTAATATGTATTTTTGTGATAGTCTTTTTGTATAATTTTACCCATAAAATGAACGTGATTGTTTCTGACGCACTTTTTGAACGGGATGAATTTAAAGAAAAGTCCCTGGAAAAAGATATTTTTTTTAATGGGGTTATGAATACTTTGGAATTCGGGATAATAATAACAGATCCGGATGGCTTTGTAAGTTATTGCAATCGTAGTGCCAGTCAGATAACAGGGGGAAAAATAGATCTGGGTAAAAGTATCAAAATATATATTGAATTTTCATTTAAATCAATCCGTGGTCATTTTGGACAAGAAGAAATATTTGAGAAAATAAGTGCCTCCAGCCAATTTAATTGTAATGGAATCGTGAAATTGCAAGGGGAAGATTCAAAAAAAATATCTGTGGAATCTTTTTCTATAAATGGGGAATCAGACGATTTTTATGGGATTGTTTTTGTTATCAGGGACGCTCTTCTTCTTGATAAATATGAGGAAAGATTTTCATCTCCATGCGAACAGGCTGCTTGTTTTGCTGGTGTGGGCTTTTGGAGGTGGAACATGAAAGAGAACATATGGTTTTTTTCAAAGTCATGGGGAAAGATAGCCGGATATATCGATAATCGGATAGAGTCTCTTTTTTCATTGATCCATAAAGATGATAGAGAAGATGCTTTGATAAAGCTTTATGATCATATAAATGGTGATTCTGAGATTTATGAAAATCAATATAGAATTTTAAAGAAAGATGGTGATTATGCTTTTGTCTGGGATCGCGGTAAGATAATAAAGAGAGATGAAACAGGCAGTGGAGTTGAAATTGTATGCACATCTATAGATATCTCTGCCTATAGCGATATAAAAGATCTGGTAAGAATGAAAAATCTCTTTTTTGATAAGGGACCTGTAATATATTTCAAATGGGATTTCAAAGAAGGTCTCCCTGTCTTGTGTGTAAGCGACAATGTAAAATCAATACTTGGATATTCTCCAGAAGAATTTATAGAACGGTCAATTCTTTATTCTGATATCATGCTGGATGATGAATATCAGCTTTTATGGGAAAAAATGAAGACAGCATTTGGAGGAGATTCCAATTATTTTTCATCTGTTTTGAAACTAGAGACAAAACAAGGCGTTATTGTAAAAATGATACATACTATTTATTTCCTTAATAATTCAAAAGGAGAGGCAGAGTTTGCAGCAGGCTATATTATGTCTGTAAATCCGAATTTGGAATCATAATACTAATAATAACAACGGGGGTGTATTATGAGAAGTATCAGGATAGATAATTTACCAGATGAAATGGTAAGAAAACTTAAGTTTTCCGCAGCAGTTAATCATACAACCCTTGATCAGGAGATCATATTTTGTCTTAAACATGTTCTATCTTCAGAATCAGCGCAGCGAAAACAAAGTCTAGTAAAGTTTATCCCATCAACAGGTAAGAGTAAGAGCTTTTTAGAAAAAATTTGAAAGAATATTTTACAGCAGTATGAAAAGACTGGAGTATTCTAACTAAATTTCTTGTTTTTTTATGTTCAAATTATATTCTGGTTCAGAATATAATTTGAACGATGATATCTTTTCAAGAATATTGACAATCCGATAAAAAAGGGCTACCTCTTTTCTTTTGATATTTATAAAATAAGGAGACATTTTATGCCTATTTATGAATTCAGGTGTACTGAATGTAAGCAGATATTTGAAGTTATTGTGATGTCCGGAACAAATGATGATGAGGATATAAAATGCTCTCATTGCGGAGCGGAGTCTTTTGAGAGGGTTTTAAGTTCTGGTTCTGTTTCTGATGGCTCAGGCGGAAATACTGGCTCAGGATCCTCTGTAAAGGAGAGATCCTGTTCTTCTGGAAGCTGCACCACATATACAATTCCAGGCCCTGCCTGATAAAAGATTTACAGGCTGTTTTACTGATACAGGTAAATAGCCTGTCATTTTTTATACAACTTTAATCTTTACTTATATTTTTATCAACAACTTTAAGAAGCTTTGATGCAGAGTAGGGCTTTTTTAAAAAATCTTTAGCACCTTTTTCCATAAGCAGAGAAGATGTTGTGGATTTGTAAAATCCTGATGAGATGATAACTTTTGCAGTTTTATCTATTTCCATTATTTTTTCCAGTACTTCGGAGCCATCCATTCCAGGCATTAAGACATCTAGAATTACAAGATCTATAATGTCTCTATTTTCATTTAACTTTACAACAGCTTCTTCACCTCTGTTTGCTGTTATCACCTTATAGCCTGAATTTGTTAGAATTTCAGAGGCGATATCCCGTATCATCTCTTCATCATCTACAAACAGTATTGTACCATTTCTTTTTGTGTCTGTTTTTATTTCAATCTGGTTTTCTGAGTTTGTTTTTTTCTTATCTACAATAGG